>PVMK01153054.1_pt1:0-162500 | contig 304434 bp, 264 predicted proteins | sample 1853481 | NCBI WGS metagenome assembly PVMK01 (sample SAMN08533507, study PRJNA380276) | Marine sediment metagenome, whole genome shotgun sequencing project.
TATGTGCTGAAATTCAGTAATATATGCACGGTTTTCTAATATAATTTATATTAATCAACCACTAAACGGATAATAATACAATTAATTTCGAGAATCTTTTACTGAGTTTATGCGTCAACTATACGTATCATTAACGCATAAACTCAGTAAAAGATTCTCGAAATTAATTGTATTATTATCCGTTTAGTGGTTGATAAATATAAATTATATTAGAAAACCGTGCATATATTACTGAATTTCAGCACATAGAATAAATCTATCTCTAAGATTTAACCCTTTAAAAGTTCACTTTTTGCTGACACTAAACACCTATTACCATCATTTATAGTTTTCTTTTTTGACAAAAAAATTGGAACGTGATTTCCATACTCCAAATATGAAATTTGGCTAAATGGAAAGTTCACATCCCCTTTCAATATGTTTCATAACTGTATTATTGCCCATATTGTTTTGATGTTTTAAAAAGCGTTCAAAGTCAATGATGAATTTATAACTCAATTCAGACAAGAAAATATTTGTTGTATTCAATTTTGTTTTAAGAAATAAATTAATATACTTATGTGTAGTAAAATAATTCTTTTGAGTACCCCTACGTAAACTATCTTTCATGTGCAGATTGTGGTATTCTATAATCTCAGATAAAGAATGATTACTTTCATCAAAACCTAGAAAACGTGCTTTGATCATGCCTGAAGAAATCAATTTACGTTCATTCTGTAATTTCTGATAACACTCAAAGAGTTTAGCTTGTATTTGGTCAAGATAATTATTGATTAATTTAGATTGATGACTTAAACCATTTAGTCTGTTTTTACCAGTATTCCAATCAGAAATAGAGATTTTTCTTTTAAGAGATAGTTCAGCTCGTTTACCATTAACAGTAATACGGGCATAGAGAGGTGCTTTTCTGTTTTTGACATTGGCAAGTTTTAACCAAAATAGGATATTGAAGGTGTTTGAATTTTTCATGTTTTTTTGTTTTTAAAATTAACATTGTAAACAAAAGTCAAATCATATAATTCGGTTACCTTTTTATAGATTTTTAAAATTGGTAACCGAATAGGTCACATTTTTAATCAAAATAAATCAAATTAAATGATAGTCCTAAAACGACAAAAACCTGATAATCATAAGATTATCAAGTTTTTGTTACTAATTGATTTATTAAAAAGTCGGGGTGGCAGGATTCGAACCTGCGACCTCCTGCTCCCAAAGCAGGCGCGATAACCGGGCTACGCTACACCCCGAGGTGTTAGTGAAACTTAAATTAATATAGCTTTTAAAGCATATTTTAATTTGTTAGTTGAACTAATCCCGCTATTTAGCGGGAGCCCATTCTTAATACAAACATCAAGAATTTTTCACTAATTAAAGAATTAAATTCGAAATCCAACTTATCAGACCGGTTTCGGGCAGAGTTTACCCCGCAATTACTGCGGGGTTACACCCCGAAGATTATCTTTAATTTTCAGGCTGCAAATATAAAACTTAATCTATTATTTGCAAGTAAAAATAAGTATTATTCGAAGGCCAAATTGTAAATTCTTAATAGAGAGCCGGAAAGATCTGCAATACTAATAATCCTGCTTTTTCTTATCGTTTCTTTACCTTCAAAAAATACCAATATTGTAGGTTCAACAAACACATTATTTTCAGCTGAAATTTTAGGTAAAGCATTCATGTCAACAAAATAAAAAGGAATTTTTGGAAAATTATTATTTAATAAATCAATTACCTTCGGTTCTAAAGCTTCTCCTACGGAACAGCTTAATGTCGAAAAATAAAAAAGAACACCTAAATATTGTTGTCTAACTCTATTGAATTCCTCTTCGGTGCTTATATTTTTAACATCCATTTTTTATAAAATTATTGTAATTATAAAAGTACAAAACCGACAACTGAATACATCAAATTATAATTATTAATATTAATTATAATCTCATTGAAAAAAAAATATACAATATTAAAATATACGTTGATATTTATTTATTTTTGCATTTCAATTTATAAAACCTATAAAATGAGTGATACTATAGAAAGAATAAAATGTCTGATCATTGGATCAGGCCCTGCCGGTTATTCGGCAGCAATATATGCAGCAAGAGCTGATCTGAAACCTGTAATGTATACCGGAATGCAAATGGGTGGTCAGTTAACTACCACTACTGAAGTTGATAACTATCCTGGCTATCCAAAAGGTACTGATGGAACAGCAATGATGGAAGATTTTAAAAATCAGGCCGAACGTTTTGGTACCGAAGTAAGGTTTGGTATGGTAACAAAGGTAGATTTCAGCGAAAAAACTGGCGGAATACACAAAGTTACTATCGATGAATCAAAAGTTATTGAAGCTGAAACTATTATAATATCAACAGGTGCAACAGCCAAATATTTAGGATTGGAAAGTGAACAACGATTGATCGGTGGAGGGGTTTCGGCATGTGCAACTTGTGACGGATTCTTTTATAAAGGTCAGGATGTTGTTGTGATCGGTGCCGGTGATACGGCTGCCGAAGAAGCAACTTATTTATCGAATATATGTAAAAAAGTAACTATTCTTGTACGTAAGGATTATATGCGGGCTTCAAAAGCTATGCAACACCGAGTTAATAAAACTGAAAATATTGAAGTTATGTTTAATACAGAACTCGATGAAGTAATAGGAGACAAGGTTGTTGAAGGTGTACGTGTTTTCAATAATATAAGCAATGAAAAACAAGTAATTGATGTTACCGGAGTATTCGTGGCAATTGGCCACAAGCCGAACACCGAAATCTTTAAGGGTGTTTTAGATATGGATGAGGTAGGTTATTTGATTACAAAAGGAAAATCAACAAAAACTAAATTGCCTGGTGTTTTCGCCGCAGGAGATGTTCAGGATAAAGAATATCGTCAAGCTGTTACTGCTGCAGGTACCGGATGTATGGCCGCTTTGGATTCAGAGCGTTATTTAGGAGCCTTAGAATAAAAAAAAACCTTAATTGTATAAACCCAAGTAATATGCTTGGGTTTTTTTGTTTTTAATAAAAAATATGACATATTTCAGTTATTGAAGTTTAATTTGTCCGTAATTTTATACTCTGAAACTATAGCATTAATACAATGGCCGATTCAAGAACCGCATCTTTGCGGCACATGTCAAAAATTCAAAAAGTTGTTGATATCCAACAAAAGGTTATCTTCTTTTTACTTAGTATTATCTTCGCTTTTGGTATTACATATGTTTTAACCACCTCTGAACTAGATAAAGCCCAAATTTATGTGATGTTTTTGCTTTTTTTATCTATCGGTTTATGGGTCACTGAAGCCATCCCTCCTTTTGCTGTAGGGCTTTTAATATTTGGGTTTTTAGTTTTTGCTCTCGGCGGATATTATCATGAAATTGATCCTGAAAATTCGGCCAAATATGTACAAAAATATGTACAAACCTGGTCAAATAGTGTTATTTGGTTGATGCTGGGTGGCTTTTTTATGGCCGAAGCCATGCAAAAAGTTGGCCTGGATAAAACGCTTTTTAAAATGACCATCTCAAAGTTCGGAACAAAACCAAGATATGTATTATTAGGTATCATGCTTGTTACAGCAATTTTTTCAATGATCATGTCAAATACTGCTACGACTGCAATGATGATCGCAGCTGTTATTCCATTTATAAATACATTAAAAAAAGATGCTCCTTTTGCAAAAGCTTTACTTATTGGTATCCCAGCAGCTGCGTCTTTAGGTGGTATGGGAACAATAATTGGTTCTCCTCCAAATGCTATCGCGGTTGATGCTTTAAATAACCATGGTATCCCATTTGGATTCTTAGAATGGATGATGGTTGGTTTCCCAATTGCAATTATTATGGTTATTATCTTTTGGTTCTTTCTTATCAATAAATTTGTTCCTAAAGTATCAACCATTGATTTAGGGTTTTTAAATGAAATGGATAAAAGCGATAATTCAAAAATATTTATTCTTAAAAAACGAATTGTTATATCTGTTTTATTAATAACATTAATATTATGGCTTACCGGGAATATTCATGGAATACCGGCTTCGGCAGTTTCCTTATTACCTATTATGTTATTAACTATGTTTGGAATTGTATCGGGCAGAGATGTAAGAAATTTACCTTGGGATACATTAATGTTGGTTGCGGGTGGGCTTTCCTTGGGATTAGCCATTCAAGAAACCGGTTTGGCTAATTATTACGTAAGTCTCTTAAATGAATATCATTTGAATTTTTACATGTTGATTGTGGTTTTTTCTTTGCTAACAGTGATACTATCCAACTTTATGAGTAATACTGCCACTACTACAATTCTAATTCCAATTGCCATAATATTAGTTTCATCAAACAAAGAAGTGTTACCATTAGTAATTGGCTTGAGTGCATCTACTGCATTATTTTTACCAATTTCAACACCTCCAAATGCTATAGCATTCAGCACAGGTAAACTTGTTCAAAATGATTTTAGATTTGGAGGAATTGTCGCCGGCTTAGTTGGACCAATTGTTATTATCGGTTTTATTCTGTTAATGAATCTGTTTTTGAAGTAAATGTGTTTTTTGGTTAAAATTAACGTCGAAGCTTTTTTCTTTGTTTTTTACCATACCACTCCAATACAAACAAAATAAATACTCCTAATATTATAAATCCAATAGCATACCAGGTTGAAACATCTGATATATCGGGTAAATACCTTTGGTAATTTTTAATGATTTTATTTCCTTCACTATCTATCAGAATTGTACCATTTTCTATTTTATAGATTTCTTTTTTCCATGGCCAAACTATACCTAAGGATCCAGCTATAAATCCGATAATCAAGGAGGTAACCAATTGATGCCATCTTTTTAATAAAAAGCCTAAGATATGTGAAGTTAGTACCAATCCGAACATAGAACCTAAAGTAAAACTTAAAATGATCTTCATATAACGCATTCTAACCTGATCATGAATAAAATCAAAATTCCATGAAAAAATATCTGCAATCGTTTTATACAACTCGTTGACTGAATCGACTAGTAACAACACATAATTACCTAATAATATCAATATAAAAGATCCAGATAGACCAGGTAAGGTCATCCCTGAAACTCCAATTATTCCGCAGAAAAACACAAACCAAAGATTGTCGTTTTCTTTGGCAGGACTCATAAAACTGATGGATATACCAATTAACGTTCCTAAAATAATTGTAATAATATTTTGTTTGCTCCAATCATTAAAATCTTTTGCAATATAATAAATGGATCCTAAGATCATTCCAAAAAATGTACTCCAAACAAAGAGTTCGAAATTTTGCAAAAAATAATCAAGAACTTTTGACACACTAAAATAACTAAAGGTACTTCCCGCAAAGACCAATAATAGAAATCTTCCGTTTACATATTGATAAAAACTCTTGAATCTACCATTTACGATAAGCATTAAGGCCTTTCTATTAATCTTTTGCAAAGAATAGATTAATTCTTCATAGAAGCCGGTAACAAAAGCAACCAACCCACCGGAAACACCAGGAACCTTATTTGCAGCCCCCATGCCTATCCCTTTTATAAAAAGGAATACCTTATCAGTAATAGTTCTTGTATTTTCTGCCATTTAATTTTCTTTATTTACCGCTGATCTTTCTAACAATACTATAACCAAAAAACCAACTATAGACAAAACCATAGCCCAAAGTAATTCAGGATTTCCTTGAAAGTTAAAAGGGGATACGCTTTCTTCTTGAATTATTTTTAACTTACCATTGATTATTTCTGATTCTATAACTCTTTTCCAAGGCCAAATTTTATTTAATGAGCCAAAAATAAATCCAGTTAAAACAGCAAGGGTTACAGTGCGATAACCGTCAAACAACCATTTTAAAAGACGAGAAAAAGTTAATAATCCTACAATGGCACCAAAAATTAATAAAACAATTGTTTTGATATCTTTATCATGTAAGGCGTCAAGAGCAGGTTTGTATGCTCCTAACAGCAATAAAATGAACCCACCCGAAATTCCGGGTAAAATCATGGCACATATAGCCAAACTTCCTGCAAAAAACATAAACCAACCGGAAGTATAATTACCTACCATTGGAGGTAACATTGTAATATAAAAACCAATTACAGTACCAAATACAAGCATTAATATAGTAATAATATTCCACGATTCAATTTGCTTTGCTACATAAATAACACTGGCCAAAACTAAGCCGAAAAAGAAAGACCATACCAATATAGGTTCGTTTTCCAATAACCATTTTATCAATTTTGCCAGAGAAATAATACTAATTGCTATACCTAATAATAATGATATTAAAAAATTACCATTAATCGATTTCCACATGGCATTCAAACCATTATTCTTTAAAATTCTAATGGTATTAAAATTGACCGAATTGATAGTTTCTAATAATTCTTCATAGATTCCAGATATAAAGGCAATGGTTCCACCTGATACTCCGGGTACAACATCTGCTGCACCCATGGCAACACCTTTTAATGAAATGATAAAATAATCTTTAAGTCTTCTTTTCACAGAGTTAAATTTTCAATTGAAGAGCCAAAGATAAATAAATTGTTTCATCTGAAATAGATTATTCAGAAATGGATTTTCAGATAATTAATTGAGCAATGATCAGGCAGATATAGAACAAGAATAGAATTATGAAGAAGGTTTATATTTTTGAATTAATTGATTAACTTCTTTTCGTGCAATGACCGTTGGAAAAATTTCTTTTAAAATATTGAGATCCTCAATATCTGTTTCAAGTGCCTTTTCAAGAAAGAAAAACCCTTCAATATTCTTTTGAATTAAAAAATGTAAACCTGCTAACCTATAAGTTAAATCTACAACTTCGACATATTTTTCTCTGGCGTCTAATAAAACCTGAATGGATTCATGGTATTCTCCCAAAAAATGTAATACATCTGCTAAGGCTAGGTAAACTTCAAGACGATCATCATTTAAACCTATACATTTATAATAAGCTCTTGAAGCTTCTTCAAATAAGTTTAATTTTAAATTAATCTCAGCAAATTTATGCCAATACAAATTATTCTCTTCATCTATACTAAGCGCCTTATTTATGTAAAATAAAGCTTTATGGAAATTATTATTTTTTATAAATATTTCAGTTAATGCCAACCACCCTTTATCCAATAATGGGTCTTCATTTACCGTTTTATTGTAAAAATCAATAGCGTATTGCCGTTTATTTAACTTTTCATAACATTTACCAATTCTTAAATATGCAAATGAAGTTGGTGTATCTAACTCCATTGTTTTTTGATAATAAACAATAGCCTCTTCAAATCTCTCTAACTCTTCTAAAGTTTTGGCTTTTTCAAGATGAGCTCCAATAAAATCTTCATCGATCAAGATAGAATAGTTAAATGCTTCAAGGGCTTTTTTATAGTTACCAATAATATAATATTGTCTGCCCAATTGATGCCAGGCAATTTCACTATAGGGCTCAATTTCAATATATTTCACCAAATATTCTATTGCTTCATCATGCTGCTTCATCATATCATAACAATAGATAACATTGTACAAGGATGAATAATTTTCAAATTCAACATCCAGGCTTTTTGCAAAATTAAAACGAGCAGTATCAAAATCATCTAAGAACAAATATTCCATTCCAATCATTGATAATATTTCTGCTTCATCTTCTGCTAACAACAATGCAGTTTGCAAAGAATCTACTGCTTTTTTATGTTTTCCTTTTTTTGAAAATATTGTAGCTTTTTGAATGTAAACCTCTTCATTTGATGGTTCAATTTCCTGTAATTGATCCAATAATTTTTCGGCCAATTCTAGTTTTTCATCTAAAATCAATAGCTCAACTTGAATCAGTTTTAATATGATAGAAGCAGGGTGTTGTGACAAACCCAATTGAAGTGCCTTTTTAGCTAATGAAAATTTTCCATTGTCAATATAAAATAGAATAATCTCTTCAAACTCATTAGAGTCAAAAAAATAAACACTATTGGTTTTTAACATCATTTCAAATTTTGATAAGGGTAAATTATCGTTATTATTTGAAAATTCTTGCATATTAGTTCCTTTAACTTGATACTAAAGTAATACAGATTAAAGCCCATTTACCAATTCAATTATATTTTTCTTAACAATTTAATTAACACAATCTTTTTTTATAACATCACAAAAAAAACTGTAACTTTGCTCAAATAAATAACGCCTTTATTGCTATTATGGCCAAAAAGACATTAATTAACGAAAAGGAAATTCATATCATTCTCCATCGTTTGGCTTGCCAACTTATTGAAAACCACCAAGATTTTTCTAATACCATTTTAATAGGAATTCAACCCCGTGGTATATTTCTAGCAAATAGATTAGTAAAACTTTTAGAGGAAGAATATCAAATAAAGGATATCAAACTTGGTAAATTAGATATTACTTTTTATCGTGATGATTTTAGAAGAAGAGAAGATCCTTTGGAAGCAAGTAAAACAGATATTAATTTTGTCGTTGATAATAAAAATGTGGTTTTTATAGATGATGTTTTATTTTCAGGAAGAAGTATCAGAGCTGCGTTAACTGCTATTCAGGCTTTTGGCAGGCCTAAAGATATAGAATTATTGGTTCTAATTGATCGCCGATTTAGCAGGCATTTACCAATTCAACCAGATTATAAAGGCAGACAAGTTGATGTTATTAAAGATGAACAAGTGAAAGTGATGTGGAAAGAAAATGGAACTGAAGATAAGGTTTGCATAATTAATTCAAGTAACAATTAGGTTAAATATTTTAAAAAGTATTTATTAAAATGATTTTAAAGTGTAATAATTTCAATAATAGAAATGGCAAGATTAAGCGTAAATAATTTACTAGGTATCAAGCATTTGAATATTGAAGATGTCAATTTAATATTTGAAACTGCCGATCATTTTAAAGAAGTTATAAATCGTCCTATCAAAAAGGTTCCTTCACTAAGAGATATTACTATTGCCAATCTATTTTTCGAAAATAGTACCCGTACGAAATTATCTTTTGAATTGGCTGAAAAAAGACTGTCAGCCGATATCCTAAATTTCTCTTCAGCCGAATCATCTGTTAAAAAAGGTGAATCGCTTATTGATACCGTAAATAATATACTTTCAATGAAAGTTGATATTGTGGTAATGCGTCATCCTAATGCAGGTGCAGGAGAATTTCTTTCAAAACATGTAGACACAAAGATAATAAATGCCGGTGACGGGGCACATGAACACCCAACACAAGCATTATTAGACTCCTACTCAATTCGCGAAAAAATTGGTAAAGTAGAAGGTAAAAAAATTGTAATAATTGGTGATATTTTACACTCAAGAGTTGCTCTTTCAAATATCTATGCGCTTCAGTTACAAGGTGCTGAAGTTAAAATCTGTGGTCCAACAACCTTGATCCCAAGGCATATTACTGAATTAGGAGTTGTCTATGAAAATAATTTAAAAAAGGCATTAGAGTGGTGTGATGTTGCCAATGTACTAAGAGTACAACATGAAAGAATGGACATTAAATATTTTCCTTCCATAAGAGAATACACGCAATTATATGGTATTAATAAAAAATTACTAAATTCGATTAATAAAGAAATTATAATAATGCACCCCGGACCCATAAACAGAGGTGTTGAACTTACCAGTGATGTTGCAGACTCAAAACAAAGCATCATTTTAAACCAAGTTGAAAATGGTGTTGCAATAAGAATGGCAGTAATATATTTATTGGCCCAACAAATAAACAGATAGCACCAAACTGAGTTTTAATAGATTATGATATTTAAAGAAACATATTCATATACTATCATTGGACCATCCTTAAAAAATGGTTCAAAAAAAATTGAAACTATTCTAAATTTTCATAAGGAATTTGATGAAAAATACCTTAACTTTAAGAACATTAATTTAATTTTAAATTTTTCTGACTATATTAACATAGAATTAAAAGAAATCTTATTATTTTCGCTAAAAAGCGAAGAGCATAAAAAAAATAAAAATTCTTTTGTAATAGTTTGTAAAGGCATAGATTTTGACGAGTTACCCAATGAACTGATTGCCGTTCCGACAGTTAAAGAAGCAGAAGATATAATAGAAATCGAAGATATTGAACGTGATTTAGGAATTTAAAACAACTATATGGTAAAAAAACTACTCTCTATTCTTTTTTTATTAACCTTTTCAACAGCAATTTGTGCTCAGGACAGCGATTCCAGAGATAAAGATATTCTTGAAAGCTCTGTCAGTGGTATTCGTGATGTTGTTGCATCTCCAAACCCTTTTAGTGTGACTACAAGAATTCGGTTTATTGCAGATGAAGAGTTTGAAATTGATTTCTATGTAAAAGATTTACTCGGAAACATAATACACGTGGAAAAAGTTAAAACGAAAAAAGGATTAAATTCAATTCCATTTTATCGGGACGAACTCGAATCAGGAATTTATATTTATTCATTGAAAACAAAATCTAAGGTTATTTCTAAACGTATAGTGATCAAATGAGTTTAAAACTCACGATATTAGGATGTCATTCAGCAACTCCCAGATCATATGCTTATCCATCATCGCAGTTTTTAGAAATAAACAACCGATTTTTTTTAATTGATTGTGGTGAAGGAACTCAATCACAAATTCGTAAGTATAAAATAAAGTTTTCAAAAATCAAGCAAATCTTTATTTCGCATTTACATGGTGATCATTTTTATGGTTTAATAGGCTTGATATCTACCTTTAGCCTGTTAAATCGTAAATCAGAACTACATATTTTTGCTCCAAAAGGAGCCAAAGATATAATAATGCTTCAACTTAAATTATCTAAATCATGGGTACAATATCCATTGCATTTTCATGAATTGATCTCTAAAAAAAGTGAAATGATTTTTGAAGATCAAAATATTGAAGTACATACTATACCACTACTACATAGAATTTACACTAATGGATTTTTGTTTAAAGAAAAATTAGCAGAAAGAAAACTAAATATTGAAGCAGTTTCAAAACATAAAGAAATTGAAATTTGTGACTATCAAAATTTAAAAAATGGCAAAGATTTTATTAAAAGTGATGGTGAGATCCTTGAAAATAAAACTTTGACTTTTGACCCACCTCCTATTTTAAAATACGCATATTGCAGCGATACAGCATATTTTGAAGATATTATCCCTATAATTAAAAATTCAAACTTACTGTATCACGAATCAACATTTTTAGAAGATAAAACAGATCTGGCTAAGACCACCAAACATTCAACTGCCAATCAAGCAGCGATCATAGCACAAAAAGCTAATGTTAAAATGTTGCTATTAGGACATTATTCGAGCCGATATAAAGATGAAAATTTATTTATTGAAGAAGCAAAACACATTTTTGATAATACCGAACTGAGTTTTGAAGGGAAAGTAATTGAAATTACATCGAAATACTAAAGATCATTAATTGATTCAAGATTTAAAACGACCTCTCTGCTTGAAGAAAACACCTATTTTAACTTTAAATTTTTCAACTTTGTAGATTTCATTTAATATTGACCTGTACTTAATAAAACAAGTGTACAAGAGTTCTCGAATGCTATATGGTTACTTTCTAATAAAGACTCTAATTCCTTATTCATTGTACCCGGATTAAAAATAACCCGCTGAGGTTGCAAAGATATTATATATGCATAATAAGCTACTTGTCTTTTTGTATTCAGATACATTGTAATAGTATGAATATTTTCAAATATTGGCATTCCTTTATAAATACGTACACCACTTACATCCCCTTCTTTTAATCCAAGTCCGATTGCTTCAATTTTTTTTTCCAATAAGCTGTGTATTGCATAATTAGAATAGCGATCTGTTCTCAATGATGCCCCTAAAACTAATGTTTTTTTCATTTATTTAATTTATGTTAACCCTAAATATTTTATGTTACTAATATACATAATGAAGAATTAACAGAATTTAAAAATTACTATGGTCAATCAAAGCCAAAAGTTCAATTAAAAGTTTGGCGTTAATAGCTTAGGATATTTTAGGTTATCGGATGTAACAGATTAACTAAAATTATCTTAATAAAATAAAGTCAAACTAATGAAATGGCTTCTTGAAAATTGTTACAGTTAATAATTTAAATATATATCTGTTAATTTATTTTTGAAACTAATTTAAATTTATTCTAAATCAATGTTAAATATTTTAACGCAATTTCCTTGTCATAAACTATATTTTTTAGATATTGCACAATTCTAATTTTAAAATATTAAATATTGTCATGTATAAAAAAATAATCTCATTACTTTTTATAGTAGTCCCATTTTTAACTTTTGCACAAAACAAAGGGCTTGATCAACAAATTGATGAAGTTTTTGGTAATGCAACAGGCTGGTTTGTAAATTTTATTTTTTATCAAATTCCCTTCTCGGATGATATACAGATATACTGGGTACTATTTCCATTGATTGTTGGAGCATCCTACTTTACAATATATTTTAAATTTATAAATTTTAGAGGATTTTTCACTTCCATTAAAATAGTAAGTGGAAAATATGATGATTTAGAAGGAAGAAAGGATCACAAGGTTGAAGTATCCGAAGCTGTTTTCACTGATGATGGTGACAATCCTGACACTATAAGGGTTGAAGGACATGAAGGCGAAGTCTCACATTTCCAAGCTTTAACGGCTGCATTATCTGCTACAGTTGGCTTAGGCAACATAGCAGGCGTTGCGATTGCTGTATCAATTGGTGGTGCAGGCGCTACATTTTGGATGATTGTAGCAGGTTTTTTAGGAATGGCTTCAAAATTTGTAGAATGCACACTTGGTGTAAAATACAGAGACATTGCAGAGGATGGAACAGTATATGGCGGACCAATGTATTATTTAACTAAAGGTTTAAAATCTTTAGGTCTTGAAAAACTGGGTAAAATATTAGCAGCCATGTTTGCAATATTCGTAATTGGAGGTTCTTTTGGTGGAGGAAATATGTTTCAGGTGAATCAAGCCTTCCAATTGGTTGAGAATATTACCGGTGGAGATAATTCTTTTCTCCATGAAAGAGGATGGTTATTTGGTATTGTAATGGCAATATTAGTTGGTATTGTAATCATCGGTGGAATTAAAAAAATTGCTAAGGTTACAGATAAGATTGTTCCTTTTATGGTTGTTATTTATGTTACCGCATCCATATTTGTGTTAATAGCAAAATATGATATGATAGGCGATGCCATCTTACAAATATTCAATGGTGCATTTAGTCCGGAAGGTGTTGTTGGTGGAGCGGTTGGTGTTTTGGTTCAAGGATTTAGACGTGCTGCATTTTCAAATGAAGCAGGAATTGGATCTGCATCAATAGCACACTCGGCAGTAAAGACAAAACATCCTGCTTCTGAAGGTATGGTAGCTTTATTAGAGCCATTTATTGATACTGTTGTTGTTTGTACCATGACGGCCTTAGTATTGGTTATTACTGGTAATGTTGCCGCCGAAAATGCTTCATTAAATGATGCTCAAGCCATTTTATTAACCTCAAGTGCTTTTGCCTCAGTAATTTCATGGTTTCCCTATGTTTTGACAATTGCTGTAGTTTTATTTGCCTTTAGCACAATGATCTCCTGGTCTTACTATGGTTTTCAGGGATGGGCATATCTATTTGGCAGAACAAAAAAAATGGAATATGCGTATAAAATTCTATTTTTGATTTTTGTAGTTATTGGTTCAGCTGCAAGCTTAGGTTCAGTTATTGGATTTTCAGATGCCATGATATTTGCCATGATGGTACCCAATATGATAGGTCTTGTACTTTTGGCGCCTAAAGTTAAGGAAGAATTAAACAAATACTTAATCGCGATAAAGGTCAAAAAGAGTTAAATCAAATAAAAGTATGAACTTTCTGAAATCCCATTTCTGGTATAATGATCGCCAAAGAAATGGGATTTTATTTTTAATTATAATAATTGTCATACTACAGCTTATTTATTTTTTTGCAGACTTTTCTAATGATAAAGACTTTGAAGGGGATCTGACAGAAATTAGTAGATTTCAAATTCAAATTGATTCTTTAAAAGCCGTTGAAGTGCAGACTTCCAAACAAAATATTTATCCGTTCAACCCAAATTATATTACAGATTTTAAAGGGTATCAACTTGGAATGAAACTGGAAGAAATAGATAGATTATTAGCGTTTCGAAAAACAGGAAAGTATGTAAATACCATTGACGAATTTCAAATCGTTACAGGTATAAATGATAGTTTATTAGCAATTATTTCTCCACATTTCAAATTTCCTGACTGGGTAAATTCGAAACAAAAAGAAAGTTCTTCAAAAAAATCCTTAAACATAAAAGCTACTTCTATAAAATTCGAAGTAAAAGATCTGAATATGGCTACTACCAGTGATTTGAAATCCATAAATGGAATAGGTGATAAATTAGCTAAAAGAATAATTGCTTACAGAAAATCGTTACAAGGTTTTAGTTTTAATGATCAATTATTTGAAGTTTATTATTTAGACAAAGATGTTGCCAATAAAGTTTTAGAAAAATATAAAGTAATTAAAAAACCATATATCAATAAAATAAATATCAATGAAGCTAATTTTAAAGAGATATTACATCTACCATATATTGATTACGAACTTACCATAAAAATATGCAATTACCGTGATGAAATTAAACCTTTCTCTCGTATAGAAGAGTTAAAAAAAATAGACTCATTTCCATTAGAAAAATATGATAGAATAGCACTATATTTGACGGCTGATTAAAAAAAAAGAAAATGAATTTTGAAATTTCAGAAACTCAAAAATTGATTGCTCAATCCATTCGTGATTTTGCCAAACAACATATAACTCCTTTTATGATGGATTGGGATGAAAATCAAACATTTCCAATTGATCTGTTTCATAAATTAGGTGAAATGGGATATATGGGTGTTTTGGTTCCTGAAGAATACGGTGGTACCGGATTGGGGTATCATGAATATATAACTGTTATTGAAGAAATATCAAAAGTTGACTCTTCCATTGGTTTATCCCTCGCTGCACATAACTCTCTTTGTACAAATCACATCTTAGAGTTTGCCAGTCATGAACAAAAACAAAAATGGTTACCAAAATTAGCTACGGGTGAATGGATTGGTGCCTGGGGTTTAACCGAACACAATACAGGAAGTGACGCAGGTGCGCTAAGTACAACGGCTATAAAAGATGGAGATTATTATGTAATCAATGGAGCTAAAAACTTTATCACCCATGGGATAAGTGGAAATATTGCTGTGGTAATTGTTCGTACGGGTGAAAAAGGTGACTCACGTGGAATGACAGCATTTGCAGTTGAAAAAGGTACGCCTGGTTTTACCTCTGGTAAAAAAGAAAATAAATTAGGCATGCGAGCCTCAGAAACCGCCGAATTGATTTTTACTGATTGCAGAGTTCATAAAGATAATATATTAGGTAATATTGGTGATGGATTTATACAAGCGTTAAAAGTTTTAGATGGAGGTAGAATATCTATTGGAGCTCTATCATTAGGTATTTCAAAGGGTGCTTATGAGGCGGCTTTAAAATACTCTAAAGAACGTATACAATTTGGTAAACCCATTAGTGAATTTCAGGGAATTTCTTTTAAATTAGCCGATATGGCAACCGAAATTGAAGCATCAGAACTCTTACTCCACAAAGCTGCTTTTAAAAAAAATAATGGATTAGAAGTTGTAACTATTGGCGCCATGGCAAAAATGTTTGCTTCTGAAGTATGTGTGAAAATTGCTAATGAAGCTGTACAAATTCATGGAGGCTATGGATATACCAAAGATTTTCCGGTTGAAAAATTTTATAGAGATGCCAAACTTTGCACCATTGGTGAAGGAACAACTGAAATCCAAAAAGTGGTGATCTCAAGAAATATTTTGAAGTAGTTATTTATTATTAAAATCTTAAATTATAAATCTGCAGAATCTGCGAGCTATATTTTCTCACAGATTGCGCAGATTTTTTGAATCTATACTATTCCCACCAGTTTTAGGAGTAAACATAAGGATAATGTTACTTTTCTATAATCCTAGTTTTTTCGCCTTTTTTAGCATAAAACCATAAGCCTGTTCATAATCATTTGCAATTTCACCTTCAATAATGGCCTCCTTTATAGCATCTTTTAATATACCAATTTCACGGCATGGTTCTAATCCAAATGTTTTCATAATCAGATCACCTGATATTGGCGGTTGAAAATTACGAACCCTGTCACGCTCTTCAACTTCCTTAATTTTTTTTCTAACAATTTTAAAATTATTAAAATATTGTTTTTCTTTAACCGGATTCTTGGTTGTTATATCTGCTTCGCAATGTATCATCAAATCTTCAATATCTTCACCTGCATCAAAAATTAATCTTCGAACCGCTGAATCAGTTACATTTTCTGCAAGAATTACCGGTCTGGAGCTCATCAAAACAATTTTCTGCACATATTTCATCTTTTCATTTAATGGCATTTTTAAACGAATAAAAATTCTTTTAACCATTTTTGAACCTATAAATTCATGTCCATGAAATGTCCATCCATTTTTTTTATCAAACTTTTTAGTTGGAGCCTTACCTATATCATGCAATAATGCAGCCCATCGCAGCCACAAATTATCCGTAGTTTTAGAAATATTGTCTACAACCTGTAAAGTATGATAAAAATTGTCTTTATGTTTTTGACCTTTAATTTGTTCAACTCCCTGTAAATCTGAAAGTTCAGGTAATATATATTGCAAAATATTTGTTTGATGAAGTAGTTTTAACCCTATTGAAGGCTTTTCACTCATTAGAATTTTATGTAATTCATCAACAATTCTTTCTTCTGTAATAATTTTTATCCTATTAGAATTTTTAGTAATAGATTCAATAGATTCTTTTACAATGGTAAAATTTAATTGACTTGAAAAGCGTATAGCTCTCATCATTCTTAAGGGATCATCGCTATATGTAATTAAGGGATTTAAAGGTGTTTTGATTATTTTATTCTCTATATCTGTTAATCCTTCAAACGGATCAACTAATTGGCCATAATTATCTTTATTTAAACTAATAGCTAATGCGTTTATAGTAAAATCTCTTCGAGATTGATCATCTTCTAAAGTACCTTTGCTAATTTTAGGATTCCTGCTTTTTTTATTATACGACTCTTTTCGGGCACCAACAAATTCAACTTCAATACTCTTAAACCGAAGCATTGCCGTTCCATATGTTTTGAAAATTTGTACCTTATTTTTTCCTGGTAGGAGTTCAGCCACTTTATTTGCCAATTCAATACCACTTCCAACCGCAACTATGTCAATATCCTTTGATTTACCCTTTTTTAATACTATATCACGAACGAAACCCCCAATAACATACGTTTCTAGTTGCAATTCCGCAGCAGCGGAAGCAATATATTCAAATATTGGATGGCTTACGGCCAGTTTGTAATTAAAATCTTGCATTAAAATTATTTTCTGATAAACACTATTTTACCATCACTTTCCACCTTAACAATTTGAGAGGAAACTCTTTGTTGTCTATCGCGATGCAAATTAACTATATAATCTGCTTTATCCAAAAACTGCTTTTCTATATCATTAAAAGTTTTGGGTGCCCGTTTATTACTGAAATTTGCCGATGTTGAAACTATAGGTTTTTGAAATTTTTGAATAAGTTTTTTACAAAATTCGTCCTGAACTATTCTAATTGCCACCGTATTATCTTTAGATATCACCTTTTTGGCCAATCCTTTTGGATTGTTATAAACAACGCTTGTAGGTTTATTTGAACCCTTAATTATACAACTAACTTTATGTGGAATATGATCAATATATTGTTCTAGCATCTTCCAACTATCTACCAAAATAATTAGGCTTTTGCTTTCTGATCGGTTTTTTATAGTAAAGATTTTTTCTACAGCATCATTATCAGTTGCATCACACCCTAAACCCCAGATGGTATCTGTTGGATAAATTATTGCTCCTCCATTTTTTAAAATATCCAGTGATTTATTTATTTCATGTTTCATTGTCATTCTAAGCCAGCACTATTTTACTTTTTTATCCTGTTTATACAAAAGCCATAACTTAATATACCTTGTAAGCACTCCAAATGAATGTTGTGCCGCAAGAACAAACCCTGGAAAACCATCCAAAAATCCTAGTCGAATAATATAATGAACAAAAAATCTGAATGGAGGTTTTACAGCAATATGTAATATATTCACCCCTTTTCTGTTCATATATAATTCTTTTGCTTGCAAAGAAGCATAGTGATTTAATTTTTTTAAATAAAGATCATAATTGCGATAAGAATAATGATCAATTTTATTATTTAAAAATCCCACTTCACCTTTATAATCAATAATTTCATGTACCAAATAACCATTGTATTTGCATTTATCCTTTCTAAACAAACGAATCACTTTATCTGTTTGCCATCCTCCATGCTTAATTTCTTTCTCTAAAAAATAAAATGTTCTAAAAATATAAAAGCCAACCATATTATTTGGATTATTAACAGCTTCTAAAATTTCTTTATGTAATTCACCAGACACTCTTTCATCCGCATCTAAAATATATATCCAATTATTTTTTGCGAGACTGATCGCATAATTTTTTTGACTGGAAAAATCATCAAATTTTCTTTGAACTATATGAACATTGAATTTACTCGCTATTTCAACCGTATCATCAATACTATAAGAATCTATTATTATAATTTCATCTGCAAATGCAACCGAATTTATTGCATCTTTAATACAACATTCTTCATTTAATGTAGGAATTATCGCCGTTATTTTGTTAATTTCCTTTTTCATTTCACTACATAACTAATTAGCTATAGTCATTTTCCTTTCTTTTTATTCAAATTATCAAAGTAGCTAAACTAAACAGCTACATCATATTCACGTAAAGCATCATTTAATGATGTTTTCTTATTTGTACTTTCTTTTCTTTTCCCAATTATTAAAGCACAAGGAACATTATAACTGCCAGCCGCAAATTTTTTGGTATAACTACCTGGAATTACCACGGCCCTTGAAGGAACTAAACCTTTTCTTTCAATTGGTTCATCTCCTGTAACATCAATTATTTTAGTTGAAGCAGTCAAAACAACATTGGCCCCAAGTACTGCTTCTTTTTCTACCTTTACACCTTCAACAACAATACAACGTGAACCAATAAAACAATTATCTTCAATAATAACCGGTGCGGCTTGTAATGGTTCTAAAACCCCACCTATTCCTACACCTCCGCTTAAATGGACATTTTTACCAATTTGGGCGCAACTTCCTACTGTAGCCCATGTATCTACCATGGTTCCTTCATCAACATAAGCCCCAATATTTACATAACTTGGCATTAATATGGTTCCTTTTGAAATATAGGCCCCATAACGAGCAACCGCGTGTGGCACAACTCTTATACCCTTTTCTTTATATCCCTTTTTTAAAGGAATTTTATCGTGATACTCAAATATTCCTACTTCATGGGTTTCCATTTTTTGAATTGGAAAATACAGAACCACTGCTTTTTTTACCCATTCGTTCACCTGCCAGCCATTATTGATGGGTTCTGCAACACGTAGTTTACCAATATCTAACAAATTTATAACTTCCCTAATGGTTTCTTGAACATTGGTATCATGTAACAATTCTCTATTATCCCAAGCTTTTTCAATAATTGACCGTAAATTTTTCATGTTAAATATTTAAGCAGCAAATATAAAAAGGACAAACTGAAAAATCCGTATTTTTTTATATTCTTTTATTTAAAAAATTAGGTAAATTTGCAAAAATTTAAAATTTATTATGGCACAAATACTCGCTTTAGATTTTGGTCAGAAAAGAACAGGTATTGCTGTTACCGACGATTTGCAAATTATTGCTTCAGGCTTAACCACGGTTGAAACTGTTGATATTTTTAAATTTTTAGAAAATTATTTGAATAAGGAGAAAGTAGAACTGTTTTTGGTTGGTGAACCAAAACAAATGAATAACACTGCATCTGAGAGTGAAAAGTACATAAAGCCATTTATCAAAGAGCTACAAACAAAATTTGCCAAAATTCCGATTCTAAGAGTGGATGAACGTTTTACATCAAAAATGGCTTTTCAAACTATGATAGATAGTGGATTAAAGAAAAAACAACGTCAAAATAAAGCTTTAGTAGATGAAATTAGCGCAACTATAATATTACAAAGCTATTTATATAATAAAAAATCAAATTTATGATATTACCCATTGTTGCTTATGGAGACCCGGTTCTAAGAAAAGTTGGAAAAGAAATCAACAAAGATTATTCCAATTTAGCAGAACTTATTGAGAATATGAGAGAAACAATGAACAATGCTCAGGGTGTTGGATTGGCTGCTCCACAAATTGGAAAGGATATTCGTTTATTTTTAATTAACACTTTACCTTTTGCAGAAAATGATGAATTAGAAGACGAGGAAAGAGATTTTCTAAAAGACTTTAATAAGGTATTTATCAATGCTAAAATAGTAAATGAAGAAGGTGACGACTGGACTTTTAGTGAAGGCTGCCTGAGTATTCCAAATATAAATGAAGATATAATACGTCAAGATACTATTAGCATAGAGTATTATGACGAAAATTTTAAGGCCCAAAAAGAAGTCTTAAAGGGTTTAGCTGCCAGAGTGTTTCAGCATGAATATGACCATATTGAAGGTATATTATTTACCGACAAACTCTCTACTTTAAAAAAACGGCTGTTAAAAAAGAAACTGGAAAATATTTCAAAAGGAAAAGTTGAAGTAGCTTACCGAATGAAATTTCCAAAATTAAAATAATAGAGAATTAAAGTAATTACGACCTAACTGCTTGCCAGAGAATTCGTTTAATTAATTTATTAACAAACAATTACAAATATTTAAAAAAATGAAAATAGAAAAAATCATCGCCATTTCCGGTAAACCGGGATTATACGAAGTAAAATCGCAAACCAAAGGAGGTGTTATTGTAGAATCCTTACAAGACAAAAAAAGGTTTCCGGTTAATTCTTTACACACCATTAGTACTTTAAGTGATATTGCAATTTATACATATGAAGAAGAAGTACCTTTAAAAGAAGTGTTTTTTAATATCTTTAAAAAAGAAGAAGGCAATAAAGCTATAGATCATAAATCAAGCAAACAAGATTTGTTACACTATTTTAGTGAAATATTACCAAATTATGATGATGAAAGGGTTTATGCTTCTAACATTAAAAAAGTAATTCAATGGTATAACTCTTTAATTGATTCAGGTTTTGATTTTTCAAGTATTGAAGAAGAAATTAATGAAGAAAAAGAAGAAACAAAATAAAAATTATTTTTTCTATTTAAAAAATGAATTAATAATCCAGACTTCCATATTATGAACAATCGTGAACAAAAACTTCAGGCCTTTGGTAAATTACTGGATATCATGGATGAGATCCGAGAAAAATGCCCGTGGGATAGAAAACAAACCATACAAACACTCAGGCACTTAACCATTGAGGAAACTTATGAGCTCTGTGATGCAATTCTCGACAATGATAAAGAAGAAATAAAAAAGGAATTAGGTGATCTGTTACTTCATATAGTATTTTATGCTAAAATTTTATCAGAATCCCAAACATTTGATATTGCTGATGTTATTCATGGCATCAATAAAAAATTAGTACATCGACATCCACATGTTTTTGCGAATGTAATAGCCGAAACTGAAGAAGAAGTTGCAAAAAACTGGGAAAAATTAAAATTGAAAGAAGGAAAAAAATCCATCTTAGAAGGTGTTCCAAAATCCTTACCCGCGTTGGTCAAGGCCAGCCGAATTCAGGATAAAGCAGCTTGCTCGGGATTTGATTGGGAAAATCCTGAGCAGGTATTTGAAAAAGTGCAAGAAGAAATTGATGAATTAAAAAGTGAGATAAAAAACCAAAACCAATCTAAAATAGAAGCAGAATTTGGTGATGTATTATTTTCACTGATCAACTATGCCCGATTTATTAATGTAGATCCGGAAAGTGCTTTGGAAAGAACAAACAAAAAATTTATAAAGAGATTCCAGTATCTCGAAAAAGAAGTTGCTAAAAAAGGCAAACAACTTTCGGATATGTCACTGAATGATATGAATATTCATTGGGAAGAGTCGAAGATCTTTTTCAAATAGGGAATTACCTGAAATTTCAAATACGGCCCGGTAATATTAGTACTTGTCAAACTTAATTTCTCGAATATTCTCCTATTCTGATAATGTAATTTACAATTAATAAGAATTATGCTTCTATTTATTTTACCATTTAGATCTATAATTCTAAAATATCCTTAACTTTAAAATCTCATTAACTATTTAATTTTTATATATGAAAAAATTAAAAATTGTATTTATTTTTTGCATTCTCCTGATCCATATTAGTTTTGCTCAGCAAAAAATTGATTTCAATGGAAAGACAGTTCATTTCACGGCAAGTGATGGCGTTAAGATCACAGGAGATTTGTATTTAACTGCAGAAACGAAAGCACCTTTTATCATACTATATCATCAGGCAGGATATAGCAGAGGTGAATATAGAGAAATAGCACCTAAATTAAATAAGCTCGGTTTTAATTGTTTAGCGATTGATCAAAGATCTGGTAAAGAAGTAAATGGAATAATTAATGAAACACATTTAGAAGCTATAAAATTAAATAAACCTACACAATATGTCGATGCAATTACAGATATAGAGGCTGCATATTTATATGTCAAACATGGAATTAAACCGAATAAAATTTTTATATGGGGCAGTTCCTATTCAGCTGCGGTAATGTTCTTTTTAGGAAGTTCACACTATAACGGATTGGATGGTATCCTTGCGTTTTCACCAGGTGAATATTTTAAAATTAATGGTAAAGAGATCAAATTATACGCACAAAGGGTCAAATGCCCGGTCTTTATAACTTCGGCTAAAAGCGAACGAACTCAGTGGAAAAGTATTTATGATTCAGTTAAGACGGATAAAAAGTATTTTTTGCCTACTAGTCAAGGAAAACATGGTTCAAAAGCATTGTGGATGGATAATTACGATCACCAGGCATATTGGAATGCAGTAACCGACTTTTTAATAGGATTGAAATAAAATAAATTATAAAAATGAACAAAATATTATTTTACGGTTTATCATTTGCTTTAGTATCTGTTGTTACAATTTCATGTGAAGTAACTAATCAAAATACTAAAAAAGAATCTTTACAAAGTGAAATTCCATTTGCTTTAGTGATCCATGGAGGTGCAGGCACTATTAAAAAAGAATTTATGACTCGCGAAATGGAAACAGCGTATATTACAAAACTTCAGGAGGCCTTAGACGTGGGTTACGGTATTTTGGAAAATGGCGGAACCGCCATAGAGGCAGTTAAAAGAACTATCAATATAATGGAAGATTCTCCTTTATTTAATGCTGGTAAAGGTGCTGTTTTTAATAGTATGGGCAAGCAAGAAATGGATGCTTCTATTATGGATGGTAAAACCTTAAATGCAGGAGCCGTTGCAGGAGTTTCACTTATTAAAAACCCTATCAATGCTGCGATTTTAGTAAAAGACAGTACACGACATGTGATGCTTTCGGGTAATGGCGCGGAAGAATTTGCTAAACAACACCATTTACAATTTGAAGATGAATCTTATTTTTTTACAGAAAAAAGATATAAGCAGTTACAAAAAGTACAAGGCAAGAAAAAAGTAACTCTTGATCATTCATCATTATATAATACAGATCTTATAGACGATCATAAATATGGTACCGTAGGCTGTGTTGCCTTAGATAAAAACCATAATATTGCTGCAGGAACTTCAACGGGAGGTATGACCAACAAAAAATTTGGTCGCATTGGAGACTCTCCTATAATTGGTGCAGGCACTTATGCCAACGATTTAACCTGTGGAGTTTCTTGTACCGGAACCGGTGAATATTTTATACGAACTTTAGCTGCTCATGAAGCTTCGAATTTAATGCAATACAAAGATCTATCCGTACAAGAGGCTCTTAACAATGTTATAGATCAAATTGATAAACTCGGAGGTGATGGAGGAATGGTGGCTTTGGATAAAAATGGTAATATTGCCTGGGATTTTAACACAGCCGGAATGTATAGGGGTTTTAAAAAATCAACCGGCGAAAATGAAATTAAAATTTATAAAGAATAATAAAGCTAAATAACATTAATAAATGACTATTAAGGAAGTTACCAACTATATAGAAGAATTAGCTCCATTGAATTATGCTGAAAGTTTTGATAATGTGGGTCTGCTTATTGGTGATACTAATACGGAAGTTACTGGTGTATTAGTCACTTTAGATACTCTCGAAGATATTGTTGACGAAGCAATCAGTAAAAATTGCAATTTGATCGTTAGCTTCCACCCTATTATTTTTAACGGTTTAAAAAAGATAAACGGTTCAAATTACGTTGAAAGGGTTGTGATAAAGGCTATTAAAAATAATATAGCAATTTATGCCACTCATACAGCATTAGATAATTCATATCAAGGCGTATCGGCTAAAATATGTGAAGTTATCGGTTTGAAAAACACAAGAGTTTTGCTACCTCAAAAAGGTAAAATCCGAAAGTTAACCACTTATGTTCCACATAAAAATGCAAATGATCTTCGTAAAGCTCTGTTTGAAGCCGGTGCCGGAAATATTGGAAATTATAATAACTGCAGTTTTAACGTGGAAGGACTGGGTACTTATCAAGGAAATGAATCATCCAATCCTACAATTGGTAGCAGGGAAAATATGCATACTGAGCCGGAAACGTTCATTAGTGTGATATTTGAAAAACATTTGGAGAAAAATTTATTAGCAACACTTTTTAATAATCATCCTTATGAGGAGGTTGCTTACGACGTTGTGAGCCTGGATAATATACACCAACTTATAGGTATGGGAATGGTTGGAGAATTAGACGAAGCTATGGAGATTGAAAGTTTTTTCCACTTGTTAAAAGATAGATTTAATTTGAAAGCGATTCGCTATTCTGAAATTGTCAAGAGAAAAATTAAAAGGGTAGCCGTTTTAGGCGGATCAGGAAGTTTTGCCATCAATCAGGCTAAGTTAGCTGGAGTAGATATATTTATAACATCTGATTTAAAATACCATGATTTTTATAAAGCTGAAAATCAAATAGTTTTGGCAGATATTGGCCATTATGAAAGCGAACAATTCACAAAAGATCTTTTAGTAGATTATCTTACAAAAAAATTCACTAATTTTGCAATCATTTTATCAGAAAATAATACAAATCCTATCAACTATATTTAGAGATGGCAAAAAAGAAAGAGGTTACCGTTGAAGACAAATTAAGAGCTTTATATGACTTACAACTTATCGATTCAAGAATTGATGAAATAAAAAACACTCGGGGTGAATTACCTTTAGAGGTTAATGATTTAGAAGATGAGATTGAAGGTTTACAAACCAGACTTAATAATTTCAGTACTGATATTGAAAATTTAGAAACGGGTATTGCAAACAAAAAAAACAATATAGAAGAAGCTAAAGTCTTATCTAAAAAATATACGGAGCAACAAAAAAATGTTCGAAATAATCGTGAATTCGATTCTTTATCCAAAGAAATTGAGTATCAAGATCTTGAAATTCAATTGGCCGAAAAGCATATAAAAGAATTTGAAGTTAAAATAGCTCAAAAAAATGAAATCATTGATGCTGCTAAAGAAAGAATTAAAGATAAAGAAACTCATTTGAAGCATAAACGTGATGAGCTTAACTCAATTCTTGAAGAAACAGAGAAAGAAGAGATTTTATTAAATAAAAAATCTGGTGATTTTGGAAAATTAATTGATGACAGATTACTTAAAGCTTATCATAAGATACGAACCAATGTTAGAAACGGTTTAGCAGTTGTTACTATTGAAAGAGGTGCATCTGGTGGCTCATTTTTTACTATTCCACCACAACGTCAGGTTGAAATTGCTGCTCGTAAAAAAATTATTACTGACGAACATAGTGGTAGAATTTTAATAGATTCTCAACTTGCAGAAGAAGAGAAAAAGAAAATGTCAAAATACATTTCTTAAACTCTGTACTAAAAAACAGACATATTTAAATGTTAAAGCTCAATTGAGCTTAATAATCATGGATGAAATTCGAAAACTATTTTTTATCAAAAATAAAGTAGTGTATTTTTTTTCCATTTTTTTATGGATTTCTTGTTCTTCACCAGATCAAAAAAAAGAAGTTATTCTGTTTAAAACCTATTGTGCCAGTTGCCATATTTTACCAAATATTGATGATCTTCCTAAAGATATTTGGGCCACCAAAATATTGCCCGATATGGCGGCCAGAATGGGAATTAGAGATGGAAAATACAACCCTTTGAGAGGTTTAGGTTATGATGAAATGGAAGCGATTATCCTAAAGGAAATATATCCTAAAAGGCCTGTTATTGATATTGAAAGTTGGAAGTTACTAAAAAATTATATAATAAATTTGGCTCCAGACACATTGCTATCTATTGGTTATTCAAATACAAGTAGTGAATTAAAACAGTTTAAGGCCATACCAATATCTTTGGATAGTTCACAAGGATCATTTATCACTTTTCTTCAATATAATAATAATGAGAAAAAATTATGGGTAGGAGATATTACAGGCAATTTATTAGAATATGATTTTTTAAATCAGCGTACGAAGAAATTGCAAAATTTTGGTACTGCCCTTGTTGATTTCACCAAAAAAGACACGATCTCTTATGCTACAGCAATTGGAATATTAGATCCATCGGAAATTTCAACCGGAAAAATTATTACAATTCAAAAGAATAAGACCGAATCTATTCCTCATGTTCTTCATCGACCTGTGAACAATTTGGTTATTGATCTTGATAATGATGGAAATGATGAATTAGTGGTTAGTGAATTCGGTAACTTCACCGGTGAATTATCCTTATTATATAAAGATAATGATGGGAATTATAAAAAAAGAACCTTGCTCAATCAACCGGGAACAATTCGTGTTCTGGCGAAGGATATGAACAAAGATGGCAAGGTAGATTTGATTGCCCTAACTTCCCAGGGAGATGAAACAATTACGATTCTTTATCAACAAGATAATTTAGAATTTAGATCGGTAAAAGTGCTGCGTTTTAGTCCAATTTACGGAAGTAGCTGGTTTGATCTCATTGACTACGACGGTGATGGAGATGATGATATTATTACGGTAAATGGTGATAATGCAGATAAGTCTTATATTCAAAAACCCTATCATGGTTTACGAATACATATCAATGATGGCAATAATAATTTTGTTGAGAAATATTTTTATCCATTAAATGGAGCAACGCGTTTTGTAGCAAATGATTTTGATCAGGATGGCGACGTTGATTTTGGAGTAATCTCAACTTTCCCCGATTACGAAAATAGTCCTGAGTTTTCCTTTGTTTATTTACAGAATATTAATGAAGCGAATTTTACTTTTGAGCCTTATACTTTTAAAGATTCAAATCTGGGCAGATGGTTTTTACTTGATTCAGGTGATATCGACAATGATGGTGATGAAGATATAATTTTAAGCTCTTTCACTTATGTTTTAACTCCGGTTCCGAATGATTTATCAAAATTATGGAAAGAAAAAAATGTAGATATGATGTTATTGGAAAATACCCTGAAAACTTCAGATTAACAAAAGTAAAAGCCATAAAATCGGTAACGATTCGACCCAAAAACTACAGTAGAATCTATTTCGATTTTTACCCGATAGAATCAAAAATAATAAGGAAACAAATGAAACAACAGATATAATTAAAATGGCGCTTTCATTTTTAGGAACTTTAAAAAATTCTAATGCGAAAAATAGAAACAAAGCGATGGTTCCAACATATTTTGAATTATTTATTCCTATAATTTGAGGCAAGGTTCTAATTTCAGGTAGGTCAAAATTCAAATCTCTGATATCAAAAGGTATAGTAACTGCTACAATAAATAAAAATCTTTGGAAAAATGTTATCCAAACATTGCTAGAAAATGTAATTTCTTCATGAATTAGTGGAAACAGCACCGTGACTCCTGCCCAGGAAAACGCTATCAAAAACAACTTCAAACTAACCACATTTCTTAAATTCTTCCCTTTAGACCATAATGGAATTACATAAAAAATTGTAGCTAATGCAAAGGGAGACAGGGAAATAAAATCTTTAATCGTAAATTTGAATGATACAAATATTAATACAATTATACATATAATATTCAATATCATTAAACTGGTTCTATTCGATCTTAACCATGTTGCCGCTATAAGATTTATTTCATTTATTCTGTAAAATCTTATGAAGTTATAGGAAACAATAGTTGAAAACAAAACAAATATTGGTACGATATTCTCTTTAATTTCGTAATTAATTAAAGTAATTTTAACAAAGCAAAAGGCAGCAAATGATACATGTAAATTACTGAAAATATAAAAAGTGAAAATTCGATTTAGAAACTGCATTTAAAATTTTATTTTTATAAAAATAAAATATTTTTTTATCATTTATTCGTTTTCAATTATTAAATCATTTCATTAAAATTAATTACTTTTGTTCACCTTAAATAAAACTAAATTATGCGAACAGATTCTTTTGTCGTACGGCATCTTGGACCAAGAGCAAACCAAGTACAAGAAATGTTAAAAACCATTGGAGTTAAGTCACTTGACGAATTAATTTATAACACCATACCCGACGATATATTACTAAATAATGTTTTGAATTTACCTGAAGCCATGAGTGAAAACGAATTTGCCTCACACATTCAAAAATTGGGTTCTAAAAACAAGCAATTTAAAACATATATTGGTTTGGGTTATCATGCTACAACCTTACCTGCAGTTATACAAAGAAATATTTTTGAAAATCCAAGTTGGTATACATCCTATACCCCTTATCAAGCCGAGATCTCACAAGGTAGATTAGAAGCTTTATTGAACTATCAAACCGTAATAACCGATCTCACTGGTTTACCATTAGCAAATTCATCGCTATTGGATGAAGGTACGGCTGCAGCAGAAGCGATGATCATGCTACTAAACGGTCGAGATAGAAATAAGAAGAAAGCTAACGCAAATCAGTTTTTTGTTTCAAATGAGGTTCTTCCTCAAACAATTGATATCTTAAAAACACGAGCAGAACCGCTAGGTATTGAATTAATTTTTGGCGAACATGAAAAAATTGATTTTGACGAAGAATATTTTGGTGCAATTGTTCAGTACCCGGCTAAACATGGAAAAATTTACGACTATACTAAGTTCATAGAAAATGCACATCAGTTTGGAATAAAAGTGATAGTTGCTGCAGATATATTGAGTTTATCTATTTTAAAATCACCTGCAGAAATGGGTGCTGATGTAGCTGTTGGAACTACGCAACGATTTGGTATTCCTCTAGGTTTTGGCGGACCTCATGCGGGTTATTTTGCAACACATGATGATTTTAAAAGATTAATACCGGGAAGAATTATTGGTGTTACGGTTGATGCTGATGGTAATCGTGCCTTAAGAATGGCATTACAAACACGTGAACAACACATCAAACGTGAAAGAGCAACTTCGAACATTTGTACTGCCCAGGTATTATTGGCAGTGATGGCAGGGATGTACGCCGTTTATCATGGAGGTGATGGAATAAAATATATAGCCCGTCAAATTCATTCAATGACAAATATTTTAAACAATGCTCTGTTAAAACTAGGTCTGAAACAATTAAATGATACCTTTTTTGATACACTTGAAATTAAAGTATCAAATGCAGAAAAAGTCAAATTGCTGGCCGAAAAAAAAGAAATTAATTTTAATTATATCAATTCTAAGACCTTAAGTATTTCTATCAATGAAAATACTTCAATAACTGATGTTGAAGAAATTATAGACATGCTTGCCCATGCTGAAAATTTATATTCACACAAAATTACAGATTGTCCGATTAGTTTATCCATTCCCAAAGAACTACAGAGGAATACTCCTTATTTAACGCATGAAGTATTTCATAATTATCATTCAGAAACTGAAATGATGAGATATATCAAAAGCTTAGAACGCAAAGATATTTCATTAACAGATTCAATGATCTCTTTAGGATCATGTACAATGAAATTGAATGCTGCAACTGAAATGTTACCCTTGAGTATGAGTAATTGGAATTCTATTCACCCATTCGTTCCTGTGGATCAGGCTCAAGGTTATCATGAAATGTTAAAGGGATTAGAAGAGCAGTTAAATGTTATTACAGGATTTTATGCAACTTCCTTGCAACCAAATTCCGGAGCACAGGGAGAATATGCTGGCCTTATGGTCATAAGAGCCTTTCATAAATCAAATAATGAAGCACAGAGAAATATATGTTTGATCCCGGCCTCAGCCCATGGAACTAATCCTGCTTCAGCTGTGATGGCTGGTATGAAAGTTGTTGTTACTAAAACATCAGAAACAGGTAATATTGACGTGGAAGATCTAAGGGAAAAAGCAATCAAACACAAGGATAATCTTGCTGCTTTGATGGTTACATATCCATCTACACATGGTGTTTTTGAATCTGCTATCAAAGAAATTACTAAAATTATTCATGATAATGGCGGACAAGTTTACATGGATGGTGCTAATATGAATGCGCAAGTTGGATTAACCAATCCCGCTAAAATAGGCGCCGATGTTTGTCATTTGAATTTACACAAAACATTTGCTATTCCTCATGGTGGTGGTGGCCCTGGTGTTGGACCGATTTGTGTTGCCGAGCATTTGGCAGAATTTTTACCTTCAAACCCAATTGTCAAAACCGGTGGTACCCAGGCCATTAATGCTATTTCATCAGCTCCGTTTGGATCAGCTTTGGTTGATCTGATTTCTTATAGTTATATTAAAATGTTGGGTAGCGTAGGTTTAACAGAGTCAACAAAAACCGCTATTTTAAATGCCAATTATTTAAAAGCGCGATTAGAAAAACATTATAAAATTTTATATTCTGGTGAAAAAGGATTTGCTGCCCATGAAATGATCGTTGATTTTAGAGAATTTAAACAAAAGGGAATTGAAGTTACCGATATAGCCAAAAGATTAATGGACTATGGATTTCATGCCCCAACGGTTTCGTTTCCGGTGGCCGGCACTTTAATGATCGAGCCGACCGAAAGTGAAAATAAAGATGAGATCGATAGGTTTGCCGATGCCTTGATTCAAATAAAAACCGAAATAAATACATTTGAAAATGATGATTCGGTGCTGAAAAATGCACCACATACTCAGGCCATGTTAACCAATGATATTTGGGAACATCCCTATACAAGAAAAGATGCGGCCTTTTCTTTAGATTATATTGCTCAAAATAAATATTGGCCCACGGTAAGAAGAGTAAATGAAGCTTATGGTGACAGGCATTTGGTCTGTTCATGCAATCCTATTGAAGATTATATAGAAGATTAAAAATAAAATATTATTACAGAATATGTAAATTTAGAATACTTTGTTTAATCAAAGTAATTGATCACTTAGAATCTAGTAATTTATAGCAAATTTTATTAAATTTTATAGATTTCATTTATTTAAAAAATTGTAATTTTGCATTTCTTAAAAATCAATCAAAGTAAAATGAAAAAAATAACTAAAGAAACCTATATCAATTGGTATAAAGACATGCTGTTTTGGAGAAAGTTTGAAGACAAACTGGCGGCTGGTTATATCCAACAAAAAGTTAGAGGTTTTTTACATCTATATAACGGGCAGGAAGCAGTATTAGCAGGTGCTTTACACGTAATGGACCTTTCAAAAGACAAAATGATCACTGCCTATAGAAATCATGTACAACCAATAGGAATGGGTGTTGATCCTAAACGGATCATGGCCGAATTATATGGTAAAGTAACAGGTACATCAAAAGGTATGGGAGGATCCATGCACATTTTTTCTAAAGAAAAAGGGTTTTATGGCGGACATGGAATAGTAGGTGGACAAATTCCTTTAGGTGCAGGTTTAGCTTTTGCAGATAAATACTTTGAAAGAAATGCAGTTACATTAACTTATTTTGGTGATGGCGCTGCTCGACAAGGTTCTTTACATGAAACTTTTAATATGGCGATGTCATGGAAACTACCGGTTGTTTTTATTGTTGAGAATAATGGATATGCCATGGGTACTTCGGTAGACCGAACTGCTAACCAGCCTGATATTTGGAAGCTTGGTTTAGCATATGAAATGCCTAGTGAACCTGTTGATGGTATGGATCCTGTTGCAGTGGCAAAAGCTATGGATAAAGCAATTAAACATGCTAGAAGTGGTAAAGGTCCGTATTTCTTAGAAATGAAAACATACAGGTATAGAGGTCATTCAATGAGTGATGCACAGAAATACCGTACCAAGGAAGAGGTAGCCGAATACAAAAAATTAGATCCAATTACACAAGTTTTAAAAGTTATTCAAGATAAAAAATATTTGTCGGAGAAACAAATCCAGGCGATTAATGACGATGTTAAAGAAAAAGTAACGGCATGTGAAAAATTTGCTGATGAATCACCATATCCGGAAACGCAACAATTGTATGATATGGTTTATGAACAAGAAAATTACCCGTTTTTAAAACATCGTTTATAATTTTTATAATTATTAATTAAAAAGAATAAGATAATATGGCCGAAATAATAACCATGCCAAAATTAAGTGATACAATGACTGAAGGTGTTGTTGCTAAATGGCTTAAAAAAGTTGGTGATAAAATTGAAGAAGGAGATATTCTGGCAGAAATTGAAACGGATAAGGCCACTATGGAATTTGAATCATTTCATGAAGGAATACTGCTTCATATTGGTATCAAGGAAGGAGAAACTGCTGATGTTGATGCATTATTAGCCATTATTGGTGAAAAAGATGAAGACTATAAAACCCTATTAAAAAATAAGAATTCTTCACCTGACAATGATAAGGAGGATGAACCTGAAACAAAAGAAACAGAAAATAAAAATACTACAGTTGAAATTCCCGAGGGAATTGAAATTATCAGCATGCCGAAATTAAGTGATACGATGACAGAAGGTACTGTTGCTAAATGGTTAAAAAATGTAGGTGATACTGTTGAAGAAGGTGATATTTTAGCGGAAATTGAAACAGATAAGGCAACCATGGAATTTGAATCCTTTCACCAGGGTACACTCTTATATATTGGTGTTCAAGAAGGAGATTCAGCTAATGTTGACGCTGTTTTAGCCATTATAGGAGAAAAAGGAACCGATGTTTCTAAAATCGCTGAAAGTTTAAAAAATAAGCAAACAAGCAGTTCCGAAATATCAGACACAAAACAAGAAGCTCTTAAAACTCCTTCTATAATAAAAAAAGAAGAAAAAGTTGTGCAATCAAAAGCAACAATTTCTAATTCTAACGGAAGAATTATTGCTTCTCCTTTAGCTAAAAAACTTGCTGAAGAAAAAAATATTAATCTGCAACATATTCAAGGCACCGGCGAAGGTGGGAGGATCATTAAAAGAGATATTGAGAATTATACCCCAGGTACCGGCGGCGTTTCTAATATGCCTTTTGTTCCAACCGGACAAGAAAGTTTTGAAGAAGTAAGCAACTCACAAATAAGAAAAGTGATTGCGCGACGATTAGGTGAATCCAAATTTACAGCACCTCACTACTATTTGAATGTTGAATTTAATATGGATAATGCCATCGCCTTTAGAGAACAATATAATTCTATACCTGATACAAAAATATCATTTAATGACATGATTGTTAAAGCTACGGCATTGGCACTAAAACAACATCCTCAAGTAAATTCACAATGGTTTGATGATAGAATTCGTAAAAACCATCATGTACACATTGGGGTTGCCGTAGGAATTGATGATGGTTTATTAGTACCGGTTCTTAGATTCGCTAATGAACAAAGTTTGACGCAAATTGGTGCGCAGGTAAAAGATTATGCAAAAAGAGCAAGAGATAAAAAATTAGCATTGGATGAAATGGAAGGAAGCACTTTTACAGTTTCAAATTTAGGTATGTTCGGCATAACTGATTTTACATCGATCATAAACCAACCCAATTCAGCAATATTATCTGTAGGAGCTATAGTTCAAAAACCAGTGGTTAAAGATGGAAATATAGTTGTTGGAAATACCATGAAACTGACTTTGGCTTGTGACCATAGAACAGTTGACGGTGTAACAGGTTCACTGTTTTTAGAAACCTTAAAAGGTTTTATTGAAAACCCGGTTACTATGTTGGTTTAATTTTATAACGCTTTATAAATATTGGCTCGCTATATTGTTATAGCGGGCTTTTTTTATATGTAGAATCTAATAACTTGAGTTATATCGAACTCAGGTTAATAAGTATAAATTCGTATATTTGAAATATATACAATTACTTAGCGCTATTGTAGATTATTAATTAACCCCCTCATGATAATTACCAAACAAATTAGATTAACCAGGATAATCATCGGAACCTGGAAAAATTTACTGATTTTAATATTAATTTGTGTTCTGGCCTACTTTTTCGATGTCTATTTTTTGAAAAACTTTATTGAAATTCCAGCATTTGTTCCGGCAATACTAGGTCCGGCTTTAGCTTTTTTTATTGGTTTCAACAATAACCAGGCTTATGATCGCTGGTGGGAAGCGAGAAAAATATGGGGTGCACTTGTAAATGATTCCAGAACCTGGGCTCGTCAGATAATTTATTATACTTCAGCAAATAATGCCGAAGAGAAGAATGAATTGATCCAAATACGAAGGAGAACCATATATAGACATATCGCTTTTCTGTATGCACTTAAAGAAAACCTAAGAGGAGAAAATAAAAAAGCCTACAAAAAATTTCTTATTCCGTATGAGTTCAGGAATGTTGAATTAGAATCCAATATTCATAATGCGATTTTGAATGAGCAGTCGAAAGATTTAGAATACATGAATAAAAAAGGTTGGATCGATGGTTTTAGATTTATAGAAATAAATAAAATGATAATTAATTTTTGTGATGAAATGGGAATGTCAGAAAGAATAAAAAATACCGTATTTCCGTCTACCTATATTTTCTACACACGCTTGTTTATCTATTTCCTTATTATAAGTGTTACTCTTGTGTCTAACGAATTAGTAGGTCCCTGGTCTATACTTATAGGTATTTTTGTGGGATATGTATTTTTGGTTACACATATTATTGGATTAGCGATCTTGAATCCCTTCGAACCAACTCCTTCCGGAATCTCATTGGATCAAATTACAAGAACTATCGAAATCAATCTTTTGGAAACCCTAGGGGAAAAAGAGATACCTAAACCTATTGAAAGTGTAAATAACGAATATATCATGTAAAGTATTTTATATAAAATTGAAGATTAAGAAATTTATTGCAAGTGAAATTAGTTTATAAAGTATCAAATAACAACAATAAACAATATCCAAATACCAAAACATAAAAAATTAAAGAACTGAATTTGGTTATTGGTTGATGTTTGTTTGAATACTATTTGTAATTTGGTATTTTAGATTTGTAAATTAAAAACTTATTCAATTAGAATTGATCTATTCAAATCATAATTAACCCTCTTAATATCAATAACTAATCATGCAAAACAAACCTTTAAGTTCCTTTAAAATTTCACGTTTTATCAATGAAGAAGCATATGGTGGTGTTTTATTAATTATTGCTACAATTGCTGCTTTGATCTGGGCTAATTCTTCTTTCTATGAATCCTACCATCATATTTGGCATGAATTAAAAGTTGGCTTTGCCTGGGGTGACCTCAATATGATCGCTTCTTTGCACCATTGGATAAACGATGGATTGATGGCCTTATTTTTTTTCGTAATAGGCCTAGAAATAAAAAGAGAAATAATGGGAGGCGAACTTTCTACCATAAAAAAAGCTTCCATGCCCATTGCCGCTGCAATCGGTGGAATGTTGATCCCTGCATTATTTTATGTTTTTGTGACATTTAATTACCCTGATTATTTAGAAGGCTGGGGAATACCAATGGCAACTGATATAGCCTTCGCTCTTGGCTTGTTAGCCATGCTTGGAAGTCGTGTACCATTAAACCTTAAGATTTTCCTCACTGCTCTTGCTATAGCCGATGACCTGGGTGCGGTAATGGTTATTGCAGTCTTTTATACAGAATCAATAGACTTTACTGAATTACTTTATGCTGCATTTTTTCTCGGTGTATTGATCGTAGCTAATTTCATGGGTGTTAGAAGAACTATTTTTTATGCTTTGGTTGGTTTTATTGGGGTTTGGATCGCCTTTATTTTTTCAGGTGTACACGCAACAATTGCAGGGGTTTTGATCGCTCTTACAATTCCTGCCAGAACTAAGATCAGTGAAAATGACTATGTGAATAAACTATCTGTTTATTTAAATAAATTTAAAAAAGAGCAACCCGATAATAATAGTTCGCTTTTAACCAAAGAACAGGTACATATAATTTCAGATATAGAAGAATTGAATGATAAAGCACATACGCCTTTGCAGAAACTGGAGCATGCCCTGCACCCTGTAACTGCATTTTTTATTTTACCGGTATTTGCCCTGAGTAATGCGGGAGTTCATATTGACGGTAGCGTTGTTGAAATGTTGGTACACCCGATATCATTAGGAATAATTGCCGGCCTGGTACTCGGTAAATTTCTGGGTATTTCATTATTTTCTCACCTTGTGGTAAAATTAAAAATCGCTGCACTTCCTGAAGGTGTTACCTGGAAACAAATTTATGGAGCTGCATTTTTGGCCGGAATAGGTTTTACCATGTCTATGTTTATATCTGATCTGGCCTTTAAAGATGATGAGTTCAAACAAATAGCAAAAGTCGGTATTATGGCTGCTTCTTTGCTATCTGCAATTATAGGAATGGTTTGGTTGAGTTTAGCTCCAAATAAAACGTAATCACTTGACTTATTAAGAATTAATGCATAAATTAGATATTTTCAGATTAAGAGTATTTCATACTTTAAACTAGTTCATAATTATTCCACAACTTTTAATTCTAAACCATCATATTTAATAATAAAAACACCTTGGTTAATTATACTACCGGAAGTATTTTCAACAAAATTATATTTGCTTGCTATTCTTTTGGATATTCCCTGATTAATTAAATCAGAATTAGTTGCTAAACGCATCAGTATATCATAAGTAATATCGAACCCCTCAACAGCATATTTTGTTGGATAAGAATAAAAGGATTTCTTATAATTCTTTTCAAAATCAAGATAGTCAACTGCATTGTAATCTATATAAGTCGACGTAGGATAATGCAAATTTACTCTTGAAAAGAAATAATTGCTGATCTTATCATAGCTTCTTCCTTTATTAAAAGTAAAAAGAGTAATATTTATTTCTTCAGGTAATACACCCAAATTATTAAAAACATCACGAACAAAGGTTTCATCCTTACCTAATAACAAGACCCAATTTTCTTCATTTTCACTCATACTTTCTCTAAAAATCCCCTGGCTTTATATATCCTTCATCGGGCCTTAATACCGTAATAATTTGCGTAGAATCTAAGAGTTGAATACGTTTAAAAACTTCCTTATATTTTATATCTCCCTCTTTAACTTCATCTGTAATGACTATGATTTTCTGATCGACATAAATAGATTTGATATATTCAATCATTTCCAGTGTCAAACTTTCTTGAGAACAAACTCCTTGCACCAAATTATTATTTTGAATCTGAGAATGATCTTTCGAAGAAATTGGCGAAATTATCAAAGCTTTCTTATTGTTTAAATTATTAGACACAGCCTTTACATTATCTAAGAACATTGGGCCAATAACCACATCATAATTAACAAACTCATTATTTGCACTTAATTTTTTACTGACTGACTTGCTGTTTTCAGTATCAAATACTTTCATTTGAATGGATAGACCTTCTTTTTTCAAAGAGTTGACCGCCATTAACGCTCCAAAATAAAAATCGGTTGTGATATTTAATAACCTGTCATTTTCAAAATCCAAACTATCTATTTTGGTTCGAAATGGTAACATCATGGCAACATTAAGTTTTTTCCCCTCCAAAATTTCATCAAGAAACATCTCTTTATTATCTTTTTTAGCATTTGGTATTCTAAGAAGCATACCCTCTATAACACCATCTGTCAATTCAGGATTTGTAGCTATTAACTCTTCACTCGAAAGTCCGAATTTATTGCTCAAACTATAGAATGTTTCCAGTTTTTCAACTTTGTAAATAATAAAATCATTATCTGTATTTTCAATGGTTTTCTTAGGAACAATGATCACATCATCGATTTGCAATCCATCTCGTTTAATCTTTGGATTTAACTCTTCTAAATAATCAATGGAAATACCAAAATTACGGGCAATACTATACTTTGTTTCTTTTGGTTTTACCAGATAAGGTTGTGTACTTTTATTTTTTTCTTCAATATCTGATTCAGTGATATATAACGGTATTTTTAAAACTTGCCCATGTTCTAAACCATCATTAATTAAAAAAGGATTTATTCTGTTCAATTCATCAATAGTAACTTTAAATTTCTTTAATAAACTGTAAATGGTTTCTTTTTGAATTACTTCGTGATAAACAAAATTATCTACAATAATGTCACGTTCACTAATATGACTTAGATCGGTATTGGTAACATCTTTTTCAGGATTATAATCTTTATTTGGAATAATAATTATATCATTGGTATTGACCTTATTACTAATATCAGGATTTAATTTTAAAAGATCATATGGAGTTATAGAGAATTTTATAGAAATACTTTGAATTGTTTCTCCTTCAACTACTTTATAAGTGATAAATTTTTTGTCTTGTGCAAATGTTGAAAATAATCCTATTAAAAATAAGAAGATAAAAATTTTAATGTTTTTCATTTAATTATTAGCTTATTACATTCTATAACTAATTAAAAGCTTAGTTATTTTATATAATATTTTTTTTAATTGATATTATTCAAAAATACAAAAAAAAGCTTTTGATAAATTTGGAACTCATTGATTTATTTATTTTTAATAACCCATATTATTAACATCCTAGCTTTATTATGTTAATCATCTGATTTTTTGAAATATAAACTGACCTTTGTGATCTAACTATATCAATGGCATACAACGTACTGAACTTCCCTGATTAGTGTTGACCGGTTTTTATTAATTTTTCATTATCAAAGATAGTATAGATATGATTATTTTTATGAACTAATAATCACATACCTTAGTGTTAGATAAGTTCTTTTTGTTCTTTTTTTAAAGATGAAAAAAGAACGAACCTCGCCTGCCGTCATGGCGGGAAAAATCTTTTCCTGTGCGAGGGGTTTGCTACGCAACGACCACTGAAAGCCAGATTAATTATCGACTTCATTCTATTTCTTTTACCCCTTGTTTTTTATATTTAACTTTAGTTATTGTGACCTAACGCTGCGCACTGGCCACGTATACTTTGTAAGTTTCTCCAAAATTATTTTAATAAAGAAACTAAATCAGGGACGTACAAAACTCTTCTTACTTCTTACCTCTTACTTCTCACTTCTAACTTCTTATCTATGGCATTACTCCCATTCAATTGTTGCGGGTGGTTTTGAACTTATATCGTATACTACTCTATTTACACCTTTAACACCATTAATTATTTTATTAGATGTTTCCTGTAAGAATTTGTATGGTAGATCAACCCAATCTGCTGTCATACCATCGGTAGACGAAACAGCCCTTAAAGCCACAACTTTTTCATAAGTACGTTCATCACCCATAACGCCCACAGAATTAACCGGTAACAACATAGCACCTGCTTGCCAAACATCATTATACAGATTCCATTTCTTTAATCCATCGATAAATATAAAATCAACTTCTTGTAAAATTCTTACTTTTTCGGCCGTGATATCGCCTAGAATTCTAATTCCCAAACCTGGTCCCGGGAAAGGGTGTCTTCCCAGTAACTCATCATCAATACCCATGCTCTTTCCTACTCTTCTTACCTCATCCTTAAAGATCATTCGTAATGGTTCAACAATTTTCAATTTCATAAAATCAGGTAAACCCCCTACGTTATGATGTGATTTTATCGTTGCAGAAGGTCCTCCGGAAACTGACACTGATTCGATAACGTCAGGGTAAATAGTGCCTTGAGCCAACCAGGATACGTCTTCAATCAAATGGGCCTCATCATCAAAAACTTCAATAAAAGTATTCCCAATAGCTTTCCGCTTTAGTTCGGGATCTTCTATACCTTCTAACTTCTTTAAAAAACGATCGGTTGAATCAACACCTTTTACATTCAAACCCATGTGTTCATATTGATCCAAAACACTTTCAAATTCATTTTTACGTAATAATCCGTTGTTTACAAATATGCAATATAAATTTTCACCAATAGCTTTATCCAATAAGACAGCAGCTACTGTTGAATCCACACCACCTGACAGGCCTAATACAACTTTATCATTACCCAGTTTTTCTTTAAGGGCCGCTACCGTAGTATCAACAAAAGAATCAGGAGTCCAATCTTGTTTTACTCTAGCTATATGAACCAAAAAATTTTCTAACAATTGTTTTCCATCAGTAGTGTGATAAACTTCCGGATGAAATTGAATGGCATAAGTATCTTCGCCTTCAATCTTAAAAGCTGCATTATCAATATCGTTTGTACTGGCAATAACTTTATACTTATTCGGCATTTCTAGGATAGTGTCGCTGTGACTCATCCAAACCTGCGAATTCTTTTCAATTTTATCAAAGAGTTCATTGTTGTGATCAACAAATGAAAGGTTGGCTCTTCCATATTCTCTTGAACTTGATGAACCTACTTTACCACCATAAAAATGAACCAAATACTGTGCTCCATAGCATATACCAAGTAAGGGTTTTTTTCCTTTTATCTCAGAGAGATCAGGATGTGGCGCCAGATCACCTCTAACAGAGTACGGACTACCTGATAAAATTACAGCATGGTAATCATTAACATTGAATTTTTTGCTATTGTAGGGATGAATTTCACAGTAAATATTGAGTTCTCTAACCCTTCTTGCAATGAGCTGCGTAAACTGTGAACCGAAATCTAAAATTAGAACCTTATTTTGCATTCGCAAAAGTAAAATTAAATTCAGAAATAATACCGGCAAAACGGTTTTTTATTAATGACCTTTAATTGCCAAATTTTGATTAATCCAATCTCAGAACAATAAAAGCCTCTATTTTATAAATAGAAGCTTTATCAGAATGGTTTATATTTTTTTATTTTTTAAATATATACCGAGTAATAAACAGTCCTGTTCCATCACCTTTTCCAGCATCACTTTCTACTCCACTCACTATTTTGAATAGCTCCCATCCTTCTGTTGATACCGAGTTTAATACAGATGTAATCAAGGCGTCATTCGAAGCTATATTCTGAAAATTGATACCAACCGCACTGTAAAAGTTAAGCATTTTTGTTTCTGAAAAATTATCAATTTTGGCATCGCTCCTTTTTACATTTTTTTGATTACTTTTTTTACCATCTGTTCTAACAGTTGTAAATTGATTATAATCTAACTCTGTCCCGTTAATAATTATTCTGGAACGACCCAGTCCCATTGGTACAACGGATTCAATTGTTGTTACTATTTTAAACTCCGTTTGCGCATTAATATCAGTTAAACTTAAAAATACTAAAGCAATAATTAATAAAAGATTTTTCATTTTTTTAGATTTATTTATTTTTTACATAAATACACCTTTTTATTTAATAATGAAAACAGTTTATCTTCTTTTTAAATCCTAATGGAATTATTTATTTTTTTGCATGATATGAAATTCTCACCTTTTCATAAATTCAAAAGCTCGACTCAGGCAATAAAATTTTTAAATGATTGTACCGTTAATAAGTTATACAAACATCACCATAATAAAACTACTCTTTTTTCATTCCGGTAATGTTAAGTTCTCCCTGTGAGTAAGAAGCTGTTCCCGAAAATGATTTCTTTGTAAAGGTCAGATCAAAAGTAACCGTTTCACCTTCAATATAAACTTCACAAGTGAGGTTATTCTTTTTGGTTACAACATTTGCCAAATCTGTTTTGTATCCATCAATCGTAATGGCTCCGGATAATTTTTTTTCAACTTTAGAAAAGATAAAGGTTCCTGCCTGGTATTGATATGGTGCATCCGGAACGGAGTATTCCCATTCTCCAATAAATTTTCTAGTTCCGACAAGACTATCGCTTACGGTAAAACTAGTCATAAATAACAATGAAAAGATCAATGTACTTTTAAAAATAAAATTTCTCATAATTGGTGTTTCTTTTTAATAAATTAATTTTTTAATTTATAATCAAATCTAATAAAAAATGTGGATATAATAAAAAATAACCAATCATACAGCGAGCTTAAATTTCTAAATAAAAAAACCGTTAAGATTAATTTCTTAACGGTTTCATTATATATACTTTTACAGAAATCTGGAATATGGATTCCATCTTTAAAAGAATTACAAAATCAATTATTTCTCATCCTCTTTTACTTCTTCAAAATCTACATCTTGTACATCATCACCACTTGAAGTTTCAGATGATGTTCCAGCATCAGCTCCTGGCTGAGAACCTGCATCGCCACCTTGTGCATCTTGTTGTGCTTTGTACATTTCTTCAGAAGCTACTTTCCATGCTTCATTGATCTTTTCCATTGCAGCATCAATTTGAGCAAGATCTTTAGATTCATGAGCTTTTTTCAATTCTTCCAATGAAGATTCGATTGGTGCTTTTTTATCATCAGATAACTTGTCTCCAAACTCTTTTAACTGACTTTCGGTTTGGAAGATCATCGCATCAGCTCCGTTGATCTTTTCAGCAGTTTCTTTTGCTTTTTTATCCGCATCAGCGTTAGCTTCTGCATCAGCTTTCATTTTTTTGATATCTTCTTCTGACAGACCTGAAGATGCTTCAATACGAATATTATGCTCTTTACCGGTACCTTTATCTTTTGCCGTTACATGGATAATACCATTGGCATCAATATCAAATGTCACTTCAATTTGTGGCACTCCTCTTTTTGCCGGTGGAATTCCATCTAAATGGAATCTACCAATTGTTTTGTTGTCGGCCGCCATAGCACGTTCACCTTGTATTACATGAATTTCAACCGATGGTTGATTATCTGCTGCAGTTGAAAACACCTGTGACTTTTTAGTTGGAATAGTTGTATTCGACTCAATTAATGTAGTCATTACATTACCCATTGTTTCAATACCCAGTGTAAGAGGAGTAACATCTAACAATAATACATCTTTTACATCACCTGTTAATACACCTCCTTGAATTGCAGCACCAATAGCCACAACCTCATCAGGATTTACACCTTTTGAAGGTTTTTTACCGAAGAATTTTTCAACTTCTTCTTGTATTCTTGGCATACGTGTTGAACCACCTACTAAAATTACTTCATCAATATCAGAAGTGCTCAGATCGGCGTCTTTTAAAGCTTTACCAACAGGAGACATAGATCGTTTGATCAAGGTATCAGCTAATTTTTCAAAACTTGCTCTGGTTAGAGTTTTTACCAAGTGTTTTGGCCCCGAAGCAGTAGCAGTTACATATGGTAAATTGATCTCAGTTTGTGTACTTGATGACAATTCAATCTTTGCTTTTTCAGCTGCTTCTTTTAATCTTTGCAATGCCATAGGATCTTTACGCAGATCAATACTTTCTTCTTTGTTGAACTCATCAGCCAACCAGTCAATAATTACCTGATCAAAATCATCACCCCCTAAATGCGTATCACCATTTGTTGAAAGTACTTCAAAAACGCCATCACCAATTTCTAAGATAGAAATATCAAATGTACCACCACCTAAATCATAAACGGCTATTTTTTTATCGTGACCTGACTTATCCAGACCATATGCCAAAGCTGCAGCTGTAGGCTCATTTATTATACGACTAACTTTTAATCCTGCTATTTCACCGGCTTCTTTGGTCGCCTGACGTTGTGCATCGTTAAAATATGCCGGAACTGTTACTACAGCTTCTTTTACTTCATGACCCAAATAATCTTCAGCGGTTTTTTTCATTTTTTGCAAAATCATTGCCGAAATCTCTTGAGGTGTATATAATCTGCCATCAATATCAACTCTTGGCGTATCATTATCTCCTTTAACCACTTTATATGGTACTCTTTCTGCTTCCATTTTAGATTCAGAAAATTTGTTACCCATAAACCTTTTAATTGAATAAATGGTTTTAACGGGATTTGTAACTGCCTGACGTTTTGCAGGGTCGCCAACTTTACGCTCGCCTCCTTCAACAAAAGCCACAATTGAAGGGGTTGTTCTTTTGCCTTCAGCATTAGGAATCACTACAGGCTCATTTCCTTCCATTACAGAAACACATGAGTTGGTTGTTCCTAAATCTATTCCAATTATTTTACTCATAATATTATATTTTAATTTTATCTTTTTTATTTTGTATTACTGATGCTGTATAGTCAATCATTATGCCATTACATATTATTTAGTTTTTTGGCAGAAATCTGTCATTTATTAATGACATACTGACAGAATTAAAGAGAATGAGACAATATGTGAATTGAGATAATGAATGAAGGAGGTAATGAACAAATGAGATAATGAATGAAGCGGATAATGACATAATGAGTTGATATGAATAAGGTAGGAGAGAAAATAAAGCAAAATATTTCCAAAATTTAATTACGTTAATAAAATTTGTTCACTCAAATAACAACCAATTTATTTGAATTTTGCTATTTGTTATTTCTTATTAAACTGTATTTTTGAAAAATAAATTGCTTCAAATGAAATATTACATAAATTTATATTTTATCATTCTCTTTTTATTAATGCATCAATTTTCCTTTTCGCAAGAAAAAATGAAGGGAGAGTTTAGGGGTGTTTGGATAGCTACTGTAGAGAATATTGATTGGCCCAGTTCAAAAAATTTAAGTACAGATCAACAAAAAAATGAAATAATCAAGCTTTTAGATTTGTTTAAAAATTTAAATTTTAATGCTATTATTTTTCAGATCAGGCCTTCAGCTGATGCTTTTTACAATTCAAAATATGAACCCTGGTCGTCTTATTTAACAGGTGTAAATGATAAGGCTCCGGCTCCATATTATGACCCTTTGGCATTTATTATAATGGAAACACATAAACGAGGAATGGAATTTCATGCCTGGTTGAATCCATACAGGGCGGTTGTTAATTATATGGAATATCAATCCAATCCTTTTCGCCTCACCTATGAAAAATCTGAATGGTTTATCAACTACGGTAAGAACAAATATTTTAATCCCGGTTTACCCGAAGTAAGGGCATATACTAACAAAGTTGTAATTGATATAGTGCAAAATTATGATATTGATGCCATCCATTTTGATGATTACTTTTACCCCTATAAAATTAATGGAGAAAATTTTCAGGATGATGAATCATTTAAAACTTATGGCGCTGAATTTTACCCTGATAATCAAGACGATTGGAGAAGGCATAATGTAAATTTAATTATTGAAGAATTATATACCACCATTAAAAATATCAAACCATGGGTGCAGTTTGGTATCAGTCCGTTTGGTGTTTGGCGAAATAAAAGTGTAGATCCAACAGGTTCAGACACCAACGCCGGCCAAACCAATTTTGATGATCTATATGCAGATATTTTATTGTGGTTAAAAAATGGTTGGATGGATTATGTTTTACCCCAAGCATATTGGCATATTGGACATAAAAGAGCTGATTATAAAGAAATTGCAACCTGGTGGGCCAATAATAATAATCATACAAATTTATTTATTGGGCAAAGCCTGTATCGATTGGGTGAAAAAAAGAATAATAGAGCCTGGATGAAGCAAAACCCAACCGAAATTGAAAAACAGTTAAATCTAAATAAAAGCATTTCCCAAATTAAAGGTTCTGCGTTTTTTAGTGCTAAATCCTTTCTTAAAAATCCTTTGGGTATTGATGAAATCTTAAAAACTAGGTATTTTAAAAATCCTGTTATTCCTCCTACTGTAAATCATAATAACAAGTTTTTACCAGAACCTGTTTTCAATGCAGAAATTAGTAAAAGGAAAAATAAAATGTACCGATTAAGTTGGGAAGCCATGTCAGAAAACAAAGAAAAAGAAGCGGTTAAATTTATAGTGTATCAATTTGAAAAAGGTGAAAAGGTTGATACGAAAATCAGTACAAACATAATTGCCCTGACAGGTGAAAAATTTATAGATATCCCTAAAAAGAATCTGAAAAATGCAAATGTTTTTATAGTTCAAGCAGTGAACCGAAATAATAATATAAGTATGCCTGTTCGAATTCTCAGGTAATCAATCAATTCATCGCTAATTGTTAATTCTAATATATTTTTCAACTATATATCGTTTAATTTTAGCCTCTTTTACTTCCTCCAACCCATGCTGTATAAGTGTATCTCCTTTAAATTCAATAGTAAAAGGAAACTTATGCCCCTTACCGATTTTAAAGATATATAATCTAACTTTTCAATATATTCATTTCTGTTCAATGTATAGGTTTCTGCTCCACCATAAAATCATTCATCACTATTTTCTATTTGATTAAAAAATGCAAAATGATGTTTGTTGATAATCTTAATAAAATTAATGTTGGATAAGTTTTTAATTGTTACAGAATCGCCTTCGCGTGTTTCACCAGAAACCATTTTCCATGAACCAATAATTTTATTTGGTTCTTCAATTTCTATTTTACATGAAGATAAGGTTACAAATAATACTGTAATTATAAGTAAGTATCACATTTTATCTATTGTTAATTTAATCTTCAATTCTAATTTTGGTGAAAAATCATCTGGTATAAACCAATTCACTATCACTTGATAATTTTATGTCAAATGCATAGCCATCATAATTAAAGCCCTTTAGGTCTTCTGCTTTATCAATATCATTATCAATTATATAACGTACCATCATCCCCCTTGCTTTTTTAGCAAAAAAACTTATCATTTTAAGTTTACCATTTTTGTAATCTTTAAAAACCGGTGTAATTACAGGAACTTTAAGCAATTTCGGCTTTACAACCTTGAAGTATTCATTACTTGCCAAATTTACAAAAACTTCATCATCATTTAATTCATCATTTAATGCTTTTGTAATAATATCTCCCCAATACTGATACAAATTATTTTTGCGTCCCATTTTTAGTTTGGTTCCCATTTCTAATCGATATGCTTGTATTAGATCGAAAGGTTTTAAAAGCCCGTATTGACCAGAAAGAATTCGTAATTTATCTTGTAACTGATCTAGTTTGTCGACAGGAATTGAATAAGAGTCTAAACCTATATATACATCTCCATTAAATGCATAAACTGCCTGACGTGAATTTTCTTCTGTAAAAGGTAAATGCCATTCTTGATTTCTTTGCCAGTTTAATTCACCCAATTTAGGAGAAATAGACATTAATTTTGACAATACTTTAGGACTTTTCTTTTTTAAAACTCTGTTTAATTTTTCTGCTTTATCTAAAAATCTGGCGTCCGTATATCTATTAGTCGGGACAGTAGTTTCAAAGTCTAATGATTTTGCTGGTGAAATAACTATTTTCATAATTTGATTTGGCTTAATTAATCATAATATTTGGTGTAGAAATAAAAACTCTATTTCAATTTATTGATTTTATCTTGTAAGATCTCTAATAATTTTCCAACATGTAATCCATCTATTAAAGCGCGATGAACCTCAATGGAAAATGGCATTTTTATAATTTTATCTTCTTTAACATATTTTTCAAATACAAATTTAGGAATTCCGTTCAACCCTAATTTATTATTTCTTGCATGTTTAAAACTTGAAAATGAGACCCAAGGAATAAATGAACAATGTATCAAATTTACATAATTTTCATTAGCATCAAAGTTTGGTCTTTGTTTATGATTATTAAGCCTAATTTTTTCCTTTTTATCAAATTCTTCAATAGTTTTTCACTTTCAAAAAAACAGAAAAATGATTGCTCTTACAAAAATTGTATAGATTGGTTACATCCAGTTGGGTAGTTAAATTAAAAAAAGGTTCATCATAGGTTTCAAAAACTCATATTGTTTTATTCTATTCCATGAATTTAAGTTGAATTCTTTACTATCCATACTCCTTGACTTTGGTTATTCAAAACTCCAGTTAGGTTCCAAATTAGCTATCCTTTTGATTATTGGTATAATTTTGCCATTTTTCAATACAAAGTTGCATATCTTCAGGCAGATCCGAATCAAACCTTAAATGTTTTTTTGAAACAGGGTGTTCAAATCCTAATGTCTTAGCATGTAAGGCCTGACGCGGTAAAATTTTAAAACAATTATCAACAAATTGTTTGTATTTAGTATAGGTTGTACCTTTTAAAATTTTATCACCTCCGTATCTTTCATCATTAAATAGAGTATGACCAATATATTTAAAATGAGCTCTGATTTGATGCGTTCTTCCGGTTTCTAATTTACACTGAACCAATGTAACATAATTAAATCTTTCAATAACTTTATAGTGTGTAACAGCATGTTTACCAAAATCACCATCTGGAAAAACATTCATCTGCAATCTATTCTTAAAGCTACGTCCGATATTTCCGGTTATAGTTCCTTCATCATCATCCAAATTGCCCCAGACCAAAGCCAGATACAATCTTTCAGTTGAGCGATTAAAGAACTGACTTGCCAAATTGGCCATGGCATATTCAGTTTTAGCAACCACCAATAATCCACTTGTATTTTTGTCGATCCTATGGACTAATCCAGGTCGTTCGTTACTATTTTTTGGTAAATTTTCTATATGATAAATAAGTCCGTTAACCAATGTGCCACTATAATTTCCATGTCCCGGATGTACAACCATTCCGGATGGTTTATTAACTACAATCACTTCATCATCTTCGTAAACTATATCAATTTCAATATCTTCAGCAATCAATAAATTTTCATGTGGAGGATGTGCTAAAACTATCCTTACAACATCTTTAGATTTAACCTTATAATTCGATTTAACAACTTTTTCATTTACTAAAACATTGCCCGATTTAATCGCTTGCTGTACTTTATTTCGAGTTACATTTTCTATAAAATTCATTAAAAACTTATCCACACGTAAAGGTTCCTGACCTTCACTTGCGGTAAACTTATAATGTTCATATAATTCGTCATTTAGTATTTCTTCAGGTTTATCCTTCATCATTAAACGCTCTCTTTATATTACTTTACCTTTTTAACTCTAACAGAATCTCTACTTTCAAATCCATCTCCCAAAACCATATCGATAATGGTGTTTTTAGGCAATTTATCTCCGGGTTCAATTGACGAACCATCTATTTCTAAACCCCGGACAACATCTTTTCCTAAATCAGGAATATATCTGGTTTCTCCAATTCTAAAACCAATTGATTTCAATTGAATCACCACTTGTCGCTTGGTCTGATCCAGCACATTTGGTATGATTATTTTTCGGTATCCTGAAGGATTTAATGTTAAATAAATCTTTCTGTTTTCTTTTACAAAATCTCCCGCTATAGGGTTTTGTTCAATTACCGACTTTGGTGGAAATTTTGGATTAAAACTGGCCGAATCAATAACTATAAAACTCAAACTTAATTTATCTAATGATTTTTCAGCATCAATTAAAGATAACTGTTCTAAATTTGGCACCGCTATTTTATTGTTGTGTTTGGTATGATAATTTAACCATTTCATCAATCCAAATATTAAAATCAGTATAATGGCACCAATAGTTATAATAGTTCTTAAGAACTCTTTGCTTTTCACATATTTGATAATATTCATAAACGATAATTATTTTCCAAAACTACATATATTTTTTCATTGTATATATAAACAAGTAAATCGAATAAATATTTTGTGTTGTTTCCCTCTGTCACTAATATAAAATTATTATTTACAGAGGAAATATACTTTAATAAAATAATACCATTATTAAATCCAAATTAGAATTCAACTTCTTTTTTGTAAGTTTGTTCATACATAAAGAATTCAAAATATTTGACTAATAAATGAAAAAAAATATTGCCATTATTATGGGAGGGTATTCCTCAGAAGTTGGTATTTCTTTACAAAGTGGAAATGTAGTTAATAAGCATTTGGATAAAGATAAATACAATGTTTACCCACTTCATATTTTAAAAGAAAAATGGGTTTATGTTGATGAAAACAAGAGCGAGCACCCTGTTAATGTTGAAGATTTTACTACTACCGTTAACGGATATAAAATTAAATTTGACTGTGTTTTTAATGCCATACATGGACACCCAGGTGAAGATGGAACTATTTTGGCATATTTTGAATTACTCGGTTTAAAACATACTTCGGCACCATTTTATCAAATGGCAGTTACTTTTAATAAACGTGATACTTTAAGTTTTTTAAAACCTTACGGAATTAAAACGGCTTCTTCACATTATATGAATAAAGGTGATAATATCAATGCAGATCTTATTTTTAAAAAAGTAGGTTTACCTTGTTTTGTAAAACCAAATAAAGGAGGGTCCAGTTTTGGAATAAGCAAAGTTCGAAATAAAAACGAATTAATTCCAGCTATTGAAAAGGCATATAAAGAAGATATTGAAATTTTAATAGAAGAATATCTAGAAGGTATTGAGGTATCGGTTGGTATAATTGAATATAAAGGAAAAACTAAAGTATTACCAATCACTGAAATTATAAGTGAAAATGAGTTTTTTGATTATGAGGCTAAATATTTAGGCCAATCTCAGGAAATTACTCCTGCCAGAATTAGTACAAAACAAAAAGAAAATGTTATAAATGCTGCTGAAAAAATATATGAAACATTAAATTTAAGCGGTTTTTCCAGGGCCGATTTTATTATTGTTCACGATGAAGCGTATTTTATTGAAATGAATATGGTGCCGGGAATAACCAATGAAAGTATATTACCAAAACAGGCATTGGCAGCAGGTATAAGTTTGAAAGAACTGTTTGGAAATGCTATAGAAATGGCAATTGAAAATGAGTCATAAAACAATTAATGATTTTACAGCGGAAAATTTTCAAGACAGGTTTTATCTTTTATAAGATGATTTGAAAATTGATTATTCAGTTTTATTTGTAATTTAGTGATTGAGAATTGAAATATTAAATACATGAAACGAGCAGTTTTTCCGGGATCATTTGACCCACTTACCCTAGGTCATACTGATATTATCGATAGAGCCTTACCTCTATTTGATGAAATTATTATTGCAATTGGCACTAATTCTTCGAAAGAATATATGTTTAGTTTAGATAAACGTAAAAGTTTTATTGAAAAAACTTATGTAAACGAACCCAAAATAAAGGTGGATACCTATAAAGGCTTAACTATAGAATACTGTAAAAAAATAAATAGTGATTACATATTAAGGGGTTTACGTAATCCGGCAGATTTTGAATTTGAAAAGGCCATTGCACATACCAATCGAAAAATGTCAAAAATTGAAACTGTTTTTCTGCTAACCAGTGCTAACACTTCTTATATAAGTTCCAGTATTATACGAGACATTTTAAGAAATGGTGGAGATGTTTCATTACTGGTTCCAAAAATTGTGATTGAAAAGTAATTTTTGATTTTTATAAAGGATATTCAGAAATACTTTTTGGAAAATTCTCAGGATTAGCTGCCAAATGATACCTTGGATCGTCAATATCATCAATAATTACTTCATGGAATTTTGGATCTGATCTATAAAGTAATTCCTTGCATTCAACACTAAGATGCTTTAAGTGAATGGTTTTATTTTCTTTCTGATACTTTTTTACCAAACTTAATATTGCCTCCAAAGCAGAATGATCACTAATTCTAGATTCAACAAAATCAATTTCAATATTATCAGGATCGTTTTTAATGTCAAACTTTTCATTAAAAGCACTTATCGAACCAAAAAATAAAGGGCCCCATATTTCATAAACTTTAGTACCATCTTCTTTCATTCGTTTACGGGCCCTTATTCGTTTAGCATTTTCCCAGGAAAATACCAAGGCACTTACAATAACCCCTGCGAAAACAGCAATAGCAAGGTCAAAAATTACGGTTAAAGATGAAACCAGAATCAACACAAAAACATCAGTTTTTGGTATTTTATTTAATATTCTAAAACTACTCCATGCAAAAGTTCCGATAACGACCATAAACATCACACCAACCAATGCAGCAATTGGTACTTGCTCAATATAACTTGATGCAAATAGAATAAAAGCTAACAAGGTCAATGCCGCAACAATACCCGACAAACGAGTTCTACCACCTGCTTTTATATTGATGATTGATTGCCCTATCATAGCACAGCCTCCCATACCTCCAAATAATCCGGTCACAATGTTGGCACTTCCCTGAGCTATGCATTCTTTATTTCCATTACCACGTGTTTCTGTCAGGTCGTCAATCAAGTTTAGTGTCATTAATGATTCAATTAAACCTATAGCAGCCAATATAACAGCGTAGGGTAATATAAATTTAATCGTTTCCCAATTAAATGGAATTTTACTAAACGTTTCTAAATGTAAAACCGGCAAACCTCCTTTTAGACCTTCTCCTCCTCCATCTCTAATAAAAGATCCTACTGTGACCACATCAAATTTGAACAAAATCGCAATTGCCGATACTGTAATAATTGCAATTAAAGTTTCCGGCCATTTTTTTGATATTTTAATTTTCGGCAAACCCCACATTATCAACATTGTAAGCATAACCAAAGCTCCCATTAAATACAACTCTGATCCATGTAACCAAACATTTTCATTATTTATTCTTTTTTTAAACATGCCCAATTGCGAAACGAAAATGACAATCGCCAATCCATTTACAAAACCCATCATAACAGGATATGGAATCAATCTTACAAATTTCCCCAGTTTTAAAACGCCTGCCAGTACCTGGATAAAGCCCATTAATATCACTGTAGCAAAAAGATAATACAGACCGAGGTTTTCTCCTAATTCACCCATATCATTTCCTCGTGCAACAAGAGTCACCATAACAACAGCCAAAGCTCCGGTTGCTCCTGATATCATTCCGGGTCGGCCACCAAAAATTGAAGTTATCAATCCAACAATAAAAGCCGCATAAAGGCCTATTAATGGATCAACACCTGCCACAAAAGAAAATGCTACCGCTTCAGGTACCAAAGCCAAGGCTACGGTAATTCCTGATAAAATATCATTTTTTGCATTTGGTATTCGTTTAGTGATAAAATCTGTCATAATTAGTTTTTTGATTTTTTTTAGAAGTCGGCAAAAATACAATTTAATTTTTGATTGATAAATATTATATATTGATAAACTAATCCTTAATAATTAATAAAATCAGACGTACAGCAACTTTCATATATTTTCCATCAACATCCTTATATTAGGATAAGTGTTTTTTAATGCTATTTCAATTTCAATTTTATTTTTCCATTCTACTTTCGTAATATCTTCTTCAAATTGTGGGGTCAATCTTTTATCATCGCTAAACATCTTAAACCAATGTGATACTTTTAGTACCTCCTGATCACCTTTTGAAAAGATATGGTATGTCTTCCCAATAAAGTTTTTAATTGTTACATCTACAATGCCACATTCTTCTTGAACTTCACGGATCGCGGCCTCATTTACATTTTCATTTAACTCAATCTTCCCTTTTGGTAAATCCCATTTATCATTACGTAAAATAAAAAGTATTTCTTCTGAAGAATTTTGAACCACACCTCCTGCTGCTTCAATTACAAAAAATAAATTAACAAATTCTTTCCAAGCAAATTCTAATTCACCATGATATAAAATAATTTCTTTTAACCCCTTTTTAGAAGATATAGAAAGCAATTCCAAAAAATTAATTTCCTCCCAATAAAAAAAATTCAACTCCTCTTTATTTTCAAGATTATCAGTTAAAATAATTGAAGTGTCCTTCTTAAAAATTGTATACATTTGCATCATGATTTTGAACAAAAATACGGCAAAAAAAACGGCTGAATTACTTTTATCAATAAAAGCTATAAAACTACAACCCAATGATCCTTTTACATGGGCTTCCGGGTGGTCATCACCAATATATTGTGATAACAGAACAACTTTATCTTATGTTGCGATAAGAAATTATATTCGTGAAAATTTAGTAAAAATAATTACTGACAAACACGGCAAACCCGATGTAATAGCCGGGGTTGCCACAGGCGCAATTGCCATAGGTGTTTTAGTAGCTCAGGAATTAGGCATACCATTTATTTATGTCAGACCAGAACCGAAGAAACATGGTAGAAAAAATCAAATTGAAGGTCATATAGACAGTAGTCAAAATGTTGTTGTGGTTGAAGATTTGATCAGTACGGGTAAAAGCAGTTTAAACGCTGTCAAAGCTTTAAAAGAGGCTGATATAAAAGTTAAAGGTATGGTTGCGATTTTTAACTACGGGTTTAAAGTTGCAGATGAAAATTTTAAGAATGAAAATATTGAATTAACTACACTTAGTAATTATGAAAACCTTTTAGAACAGGCCTTGGAAACTAATTATATAACTGAGAGACAACTAAAAACATTGAAAAAATGGAGTAAAAATCCAAGCGAGTGGAAGGTATCAAAAATAACAAATAACAAATAACAAATAACAAATTTAGAACACTTTTATCTATAAAATAAATTAGATTTCTAAATATTACATTTATTTAAATATTATGAACTTAGAAAGTCCAAAAGTAATAGTACAAAAATCGAGTAAAGAATTGTTTGAATATCTTTCAGATGTTAAAAATTTTGAACATATCATGCCTGAAAATATTGATAAATTTGAAGCAGGTGATGATTCATTTGTATTTGCCTTAAAGGGAATGCCGGAGATTAAATTAAAGTTACAAGAGCAAGAAGCTCCTAAAAAAATCGTTTTGGGTTCGGCAAGTGAAAAATTTCCTTTTACTTTAACGGCAAATATTGAAGATAATTCTGAAACATCAAGTGATGTTCAATTGATTTTCGATGGGCAATTTAACCCAATGGTTGCGATGATGGTTAAAAAACCTCTTCAAAAATTTATTGATACCTTGATTAGCAATATTAAAACTAAGTAAAATCAATTACTATCTATTTTAAAGCTTTCATGAACATTGAAAGCTTTTATTATAAATGCTTTAGTTCTTTAAAATCAAATTCCCTAACCATTTTATTTTCCAATTCAATTTTAAGTTTACCTAGTTGTGTTACACCTATAATTTTACCCATAAATCTATGTTTCTCCGCATCTTCAAACATTGAAGGTTTATTCTTTTTAAATAGAACATTCTCATATTTTTTATGTAGCATATCGAATTTGTTCTGGTTCAATAAATTTATTTGTTCTTTAATAGATTCAACAAGTTGATTAAGAAGTTTATTTCGATCAAAATCTACTTTTAGTAATTGTTTCATCGAAATCGCCATAGATAATTTTTTTGGGAAAGTAACTTGATTTACATTCAATCCTATACCAACAATAGATTGATAAATACAATTACCTGATAATGAATTTTCAATTAAAATTCCTACTAGTTTTTTATTAGCTGACATAATGTCGTTGGGCCATTTAATTTTTAATTTCAGGTACATTATATTGGTTTAAAACGTTAAATATTCCAATTGATATTGCGCAGTTCAAATAGAATCGGTCAGGTAATTTAAACTTGTCAAACTTAATTAAAATACTGCATATTAGATTTTTACCTTGCTCTGATTCCCATTTAGTTTGCATCTGACCTCTACCAAAAGATTGAAACTCGGCGGTAACCACTGTCCAATTAATAGTATCACGATCTAACGATAGTTGCTTTAAATAAGAGTTTGTAGAATTTATGGCATTAAGTTTGACTAAATACATATATAATATTGTAAATTTTGAACATCTAAAGTGATAAAAATGTGATACATTTGCAAGGAATTTTTAAAAAAATTAATGACTGAAAAAATAGTAAACTCCGATCTTTTAATCACAGAAATTATTAAAGGAATTGAAGATGTTAAAGGTGAAAATATTTCTATTCTTGATTTAAGAGACATTGAAAATACTGTTTGTGATTACTTTATTGTGTGTGATGGTAATTCAAATACACAAGTGAATGCAATATCAGGGGCCATCCAAAAAAAAGTTAGTAAAGAGCTTAAAGACAAACCGTGGCATGTAGAAGGCGAAAATAATGCTGAATGGGTATTATTAGATTATGTAAATATCGTTGTGCATGTTTTTCAAAGACACATACGGGAATTCTACAATTTAGAAGGCTTATGGGGTGATGCTAAAATCACAAAGATTCAAAACGCTTATTAAATAATAAACTATTTAATGAAAAAAGAAAATACAAATAAAGGGAAAGAAAATAAGAACAATCCAATGAAACAATTCAATTTTAAATTCAATTTTTATTGGATCTATGGAATTATTTTTGCATTGTTAATTGGGTATCAACTTCTAAGTAGTTCTGACTTAGCAAGCAATAAATTAACCCAAAACGAATTTATCACTATTTTAAATGAGAATGATATCGATAAGATAGTTATTGTCAACAGTGATATTGCTCAATTAACTATTAAAAAAGAAGCATTAAATAGTAAAGAAAAGTACAAGAAGAAACAAAGCCCTTCTTTTTTAGGTCAGACCTCTCCGGTTTATATTTATGACTTTGGTGATTTACAAAATTTTGAAAATAGTTTGATCGACGCAAAAAAAGAATACGATCTTGATTTTGATAAAGACAATACTACAAGGACAAGTTTTTTAGATTCGTTTTTAGTTTGGTTGCCATTTATATTTATTATCGGACTATGGATATTTTTTATGCGACGTATGTCTGGAGCTGGTGGCGGTGGTGGAGCCGGTAGTCAAATATTTAATATTGGTAAATCTAAAGCCAAAATTTTTGATCAAAATACAAAAGTTAAAACTTCTTTCAAAGATGTTGCAGGACTAGAAGGTGCTAAGGAAGAAGTACAGGAAATTGTTGATTTCCTAAAACATCCGGATAAATACACTGCTCTAGGAGGTAAAATCCCTAAAGGAGCAATATTGGTTGGTCCTCCTGGAACAGGAAAAACACTACTGGCCAAAGCCGTAGCTGGAGAGGCTGAAGTACCATTTTTCTCGCTTTCGGGATCAGATTTTGTAGAAATGTTTGTAGGTGTGGGTGCCTCACGTGTAAGAGATTTATTTAAGCAAGCTGCTGCAAAATCACCTTCTATAATTTTTATTGATGAAATTGATGCAATTGGTAGATCAAGAGGAAAAAATAATTTTACAGGAGGTAATGATGAAAGAGAGAACACCTTGAATCAATTACTTACTGAAATGGATGGTTTTGACACAAATACAAATGTTATTGTTATTGCGGCAACAAACCGTGCAGATGTTTTAGATAAGGCTTTAATGCGTGCGGGTAGATTTGATCGTCAAATATATGTTGACCTACCTGACAGGAATGAACGTAAAGAAATATTTGAAGTTCATAAAAGACCTCTTAAATTGGCTAAAGATGTAGATATTGATTTTTTATCCAAACAAACACCTGGATTTTCCGGAGCTGATATTGCAAATGTTTGTAATGAGGCAGCTTTGATCGCTGCTCGTAAAAGCAAAAAGAAAGTTCATCATATAGATTTTTTAGACGCAGTAGATAGAATAGTGGGTGGTCTGGAAAAGAAAAATAAAATAATAACTCCAAAAGAGAAAAAAACAATTGCGTATCACGAGTCTGGTCATGCAACTGTTAGCTGGATGCTGGAACATGCTGCTCCACTGGTAAAAGTTACTATTGTCCCAAGGGGGAAATCCTTAGGTGCCGCTTGGTACCTTCCTGAAGAAAGACAAATCGTTGAAACAGATCAAATGCTTGATGAGATTTGTGCAACACTAGGAGGTAGAGCTGCTGAAAAAGTGATTTTTAATAAAATTTCTACAGGAGCTTTAAACGATTTGGAAAAAATAACACGTCAAGCAAGAGCCATAGTTAGCATATATGGATTGAATGATAAAATTGGTAATATAACCTACTATGATTCGAGCGGTCAAAGCGAATACAATTTTACAAAACCTTATAGTGAATTAACAGCGCAAACTATAGATAAAGAAATTTCAAAAATAATTGAAACACAATACCAAAGAGCTATTGATATTTTGGAAAAGTATAAAAGTAAATTAATCCAGTTGGCCGAAATACTAACTGAAAAAGAAGTTATTTTTGAACAAGATTTAGAAAAAATATTTGGAAAAAGACCATTTCATAAAGATAATATATTAGAAGAAAACAAGAATAAGAAAAATGAAGCTAAAGCTTCAGATAATGAAATTTCAGAAGAAATACCAAAATAATCAAAGCGTTTTTGTACTTTTGAAAATATACATTTTTGTTTATGGGTTTTTTTAATAAGTTATTTAAAAATATAGTTAAAAGTTCAGAAAAAGAAGAGGAAAAAATTTCAGAACCGGGCAAGAATTCTTCCATAGATGAAAGGTTTGTTAAACAATTTATTCATAAGGGAGGAAAATTTTTATATTGTTCTGATTTAATAGAAGCTGAAACGAACCTGATTCAAATACTTCAAGAAAATCAATGGAATAATGTGATAAGTTTCCACAAGGATTTACAAGATTTTTTGTCGAATGTCAAAAGTGCCAAAACAGAAAAAATTATCCCTAATTTACCATACTTCACCTATTGTGAATCTCTAATTTCTCATGATGGAAGCATTATGTTTTCATCCAAACAATTGAAGGATAAAAAATTAAAGGATCTTCCAAATAATTTTATCGTATTTGCAAAAACCAGTCAAATTGTTAAAGACACTCGTGAAGGAATTTCCGGAATCCGAAATAGATCAAAGAAGAACTCACCGATTATTATTAGCTCTATCAAGGACTTTAATATAGACAAAACTGAAACTGATTTTATGAGCTATGGCAATACTAATTCCAAAACCTTATATTTGCTTTTATTAGAAGATCTGTAAATTCATGAACAACTTTACCAAACGATTTGTTTTCGGCCTAATTTATGTTGCTTTGGTCGTTTTATCATTGCTTACAGGACCTGTTTATTTTTATGGTTTGTTTTTTATTTTATTGATTTTTTGTGTTTATGAGTTTATAAAGATCATTGAATTAAATAGTGTTTACCCATATATATTGGCGATAACCTCATTTAGCCTTGCCATAATATCCAATAATAACCTTTTTGTTTTTGAAGATAATCTATCTGAAAAAATAATAGTGGCTATTTTTATTTTACTAATATATTTCACTCTAATAACGGCTTTGATTTCTTCCAGAAAAATTGCAATTCAATATCTAGGTAGAATTTTCCTAACCCTTATATATATAGTTCTTCCATTCTCTTTAATTATTAAAATTCCATACCTCAATTTTGAAAACACTTATGATACTTCAATTATATTAGGTATTTTCATATTGATCTGGAGCAATGATGTTTTTGCTTTTTTAATTGGGAAAAATTTTGGAAAACATAAACTCATTGAAAGAGTATCGCCTAATAAAACAGTAGAAGGATTTTTGGGTGGTTTTATTTTTACTTTTATTGCAGGTTACCTTGTTTCAAAATTATGTTTAAGCATTCAACCAATTCAATGGTTTACAATAGCAATTATCATAAGCGTGTTTGGAGTTTTAGGTGATTTAATTGAATCTATGTTTAAACGTCAGGCTGGATTAAAAGACAGCAGCAATTTTATTCCGGGACACGGAGGTTTTTTAGATAGATTAGATAGTATTATCTTTGCAACTCCATTTATTTATATTTATTTATTCTTAACAACATAATGTTTCATAAAGAAGGTTTAAAAATCATATTTTATTCAGCTTTAATATTGGTTTCGTCCATATTATTGTTTGATAATTATATCTCAAATTATTGGTTACAAAAATCATTAATGGTCGTTTTTCTAATTCTTTTTGTTCTGATACTTCAATTTTTCAGAAATCCAAAACGTAATACCTTAATAAATGAAGATCATATTATTGCTCCGGCAGATGGCAAAGTCGTTGTTATAGAAGAAGTGGTAGAAAAGGAATATTTTAAAGACAAGAGAAGGCAAATTTCAATCTTTATGTCTCCTCTTAATGTCCATGTTACGAGATATCCTGTTGGTGGCAAAGTGAAGTTTAGCAAATATCATCCGGGAAAGTATTTAGTGGCATGGCATCCTAAATCCTCTGAGGAGAATGAACGAACAACCATAGTTATTGAAAATAAAAATATCGGAGAAATACTATACAGACAAATAGCCGGTGCCGTTGCCCGACGTATTGTTAATTACGCCAAAGTTGATCAAAGTGTAATCCAAGGAGATGATGCAGGGTTTATCAAGTTTGGTTCAAGAATAGATATTTTTATACCTTTGAATATGAAGATTGACGTAAATCTCAATCAAAAAACCAAAGGAGGAGAAACCGTAATCGCCACTATTTCATGACTGATTTAGACAAAAAATTTAATAAAGCTTTTGATATTGCTTCTGCAATGACCAAAAAATTGCCTCCCGATGTTATGTTGTTATTTTACTCTTATTACAAACATGCAACAAGTAAAGATTCTGTTGTAATTCCCTCAGGAAATAATATTGTTCGTAATGCTTTTAAATTAAACGCCTATTTTCAGTTAAATAATATCACTGTTGAAGAAGCTAAACAAAAATATATAGAATTGGTCGAAAAATACACAGGGAAAAAAATTACTAACTATTAACTCAATATAAATATTATGAATAAATTATTCTTTTTATCATTAACACTGTTTGTGCTTCTGAGCACAATTTCGTGCAAAAACGAAAAACAAAATTCAACTGAAGATAAAATAGCTATAAAGAATTTTATTGTTGACACCAATAAATCAGTTATCAACTGGACTGCGTATAAAACAACTGAAAAAATTCCTGTAAAAGGTGTTTTTAAAGAAGTGGTGATCAAAAATCCAAAATCTGCTTCCAATATATCAGAATTAATAAATGATTTGGAATTTGAAATTCCCGTATCAAGTATTTTTAGTAATGATAGTATTAGAGATTACAAATTGGTAAATTTCTTTTTTGGAGTTATGAAAAACACCTTGATACTTAAAGGGAAAATGAGCGGTATAGAAAATGGTAAAGGAATAATCAATTTATCCATGAATGGTATGAGCGAAGATATGCCTTTTACATATGAAGTAATTGAGGATAATATTGTCATTAATGCTCTGATGAATATTGACAACTGGAAAGCTCAAGAAGCAATTAATGCCTTAAATGAAGCGTGTAATGATATGCATAAAGCTGCAGATAGTATCAGTAAAACCTGGAGTGAAGTTGCACTGAACATTAAGGTTGGTACTAAACTTGAATAATGAAAAAAGTAACTGGAATTGGCGGAATATTCTTCAAAAGTGATAACCCTGATAAAATTAAAAAATGGTATCATGAAAAACTCGGATTAACAGTTGATGCTTATGGTTCTCCTTTTGAGTTTAGAAACGCTAATAATCCTGAAGAGATAAACTATTTACAATGGAGTCCTTTTAAAAAAGATACCAACTATTTTGAACCGTCAAAAAAAGAATTCATGATAAATTATCGAGTTGATAATTTAGAAAATTTAGTTGCCGATCTTAAAAAAAGTGGAGTTACAATTTGTGATAATATTGAATCCTTTGACTATGGTAAATTTATACATATTCTTGACCCTGAAGGAAACAAAATTGAACTTTGGGAACCTGTCGATAAAGTTTTTACAGATTTATTGCAAGGAAATACAACAAAATAGATAATATTTAACAGGGCAATTTAAATTTCACCCTGTTAGCAATAATGGTCACATTGATTTTATTAATATTATTGTTGTAAACTTATCAAACTTTCTTGAATTGTTGTAATCTTGGCTAAAGCATCAGCTTCTTTTTTACGTTCATTCATAATTACCTGTTCTGGAGCATTGTTTACAAAACGATCATTACTCAATTTTTTTTGAACTGATTTTAAAAATCCTTCTGTATATATTAATTCACTTTCTAATTTTTCAATTTCCTCTTCAACATTAATATTTTCTCCCATAGGGATAAAATATTCGTTAGATTTAACTCTAAATGAAAGTGAATCTTCTTTTTTATTTTTTATGCATTCAAAATGTGACAAATTACCCAGTTTTTCAATAATAACATTGAGAGCTTTATCAACTTTCTCATGATTCAAAGCAAATAATTCAATTTGATCTTTATTCGGAATATTTTTTTTCTTTCGGATATTTCTAATTCCGGATATAACTTCAGTGGTAAATTCAAAATCTTTTACTAATTCTTCGTTCACATTTTCAATCTTAGGCCATGGTGAAATTATCAAAGCTTCCTTTTTGTTTCTTTCACCGAGCAACTGCCATATTTCTTCTGATATAAATGGCATAAACGGATGTAATATCTTTACTATTTTTTCAAAATTTCTTATGGTTTGCTTATAGGTTTCAACATCAATAGGGCATTGATAAGCAGGTTTTACAATTTCCAGATACCAGGAACTAAAATCATCCCATATAAATTTATACGTTGTCATCAAAGCTTCCGAAATCCGATAATCTTTATAAGAACGATCCAAATCTTTCAATACTTTTGCCATTTTCGCATCAAACCATTTAATGCCTTGTTTTGCTGCTTCTGGTTGTTCAACCTCCTCAGAAACTTTCCACCCTTTTACCAATCGAAAGGCATTCCATATTTTATTTGAAAAATTTCGTCCCTGTTCACAAAGATCCTCATCAAATGGCAGGTCATTACCGGCAGGAGAAGTTAACAACATCCCTACCCTAACTCCATCAGCTCCATATTTGTCCATTAATCCAATAGGATCAGGTGAATTTCCTAATGATTTAGACATCTTTCTACCTAGTTTATCTCTTACAATTCCTGTGAGATAAACATTAGAAAATGGTTTAACACCTCTATATTCATAACCAGCAATTATCATACGTGCCACCCAAAAGAATAAAATTTCAGGTGCCGTTACTAAATCTCTGGTTGGGTAATAATAATTAATTTCTTTATTCTCCGGGTTACGAATACCATCAAATACTGATATTGGCCATAACCAGGATGAAAACCAAGTATCTAAAACATCTTCATCCTGTTTTAAATCATTCGCTAATATTTCTTTACCCGTTTTTTCTTTTGCCAAAATTATTGCTTCTTCTATAGTTTCGGCAATAACGTAATCATTATGGCTATCGCCATAATAATAAGCCGGAATTCTATGCCCCCACCACAATTGTCTTGATATATTCCAATCGCGAACATTTTCCATCCAATGACGATAAGTATTTTTAAACTTTTCCGGAACCAATTGAACATCATCCTCCATAACAGCTTTTAATGCAGGTTTGGCCAGTTCTTTCATTTTTAAAAACCACTGAATGGAAACTTTGGGTTCAATAATTGCACCTGTTCTTTCTGAAGTTCCTACTTTATTTTTATAATCTTCAACTTTAACCAGGCTGTCAATAGCTTTTAATTCTTCTATGATTTCTTTTCTTACAACAAACCTATCTTTTCCTTGATAATGTAATCCATGTGAATTTAGAGTCGCATCATCATTAAAAATATCAATAACTTCTAATTGATGCTTATCTCCTATTTCTTTATCATTAGGATCATGAGCTGGCGTTATTTTTAGACAACCTGTTCCAAAATCCATATCAACATAATCATCTTCAATTATTGGAATAGCCCTGTTGGCTATTGGAATAATAGCCTTTAGGCCCTTTAGGTGTGCAAACCTATCATCATTCGGATTGATACAAATCGCAGTATCTCCCAATATGGTTTCCGGACGAGTTGTAGCTATAGTAACAAAATCATTTCTTCCTTCAATTTTGTATTTCAAATAATATAATTTTCCATTTTTTTCAACGTGTATTACTTCCTCATCGGAAACGGTGGTCTTCGCTTCAGGATCCCAATTAACCATTCGATAACCACGATAAATTAATCCTTTTTTATGCAGATCAACAAATACCTTTATTACCGATTCAGACATATCCTCATCCATGGTGAACTTAGTTCGATTCCAATCACATGAGGCTCCTAATTTTTTCAGCTGCTCTAATATTATACCACCGTGCTTATGTGTCCAATCCCAGGCATGCTTTATAAATTCATTTCTTGTTATTTCAGATTTATTAATGCCTTCTTCTTTTAGTTTGGCTACAACTTTAGCTTCGGTTGCAATAGAAGCATGATCTGTACCAGGAACCCAACAGGCATTATACCCCAGCATTCTGGCCCGACGAATCAAAACATCTTGTATGGTATTATTCAACATATGCCCCATATGCAATACACCAGTAACATTTGGAGGCGGTATTACAATAGAATAAGCTTCTCTTTTATCTGGGTTCGAATTAAAATAATTATTTTCCAACCAGTATTGATACCATTTTTCTTCAACTGCCTTAGCATTATATATTGCTGGGATATTCATATGTTAAATTATTGTAAAATAGTGTGCAAAATTACAATTTTAAGCAATATATTCGTTTGATTTTAGTTACTATTTTAACAAAAAAGTATTAATTTTACAGAAATTTAAAATCATGAAAAAAATACTATTAGTTTTATTTGTTGGAGCTATATCACTTTCATTAAAGGCGCAGACAGAAGAGGAAATAAAAAAAGATTATACCGGACCAGTATTTGCGTTTGAAAATGAAGTAATTGATTATGGTGAAATTGCTCAAAACTCAGATGGAAATCGTGTATTCAAATTTAAAAATATTGGTAAATCCCCAATAATAATTGCTCAAGTTAAAGGTAGTTGTGGTTGTACCGTACCTACTAAACCTGAAGAACCTATTATGCCCGGTGAATCTGGCGAAATCAAAGTTAAATACGCAACTAATAGAATCGGTCCTTTTTCTAAAACGGTTACAATTACATCAAATGCTTATGAGCAGACTAAAATACTGCGAATTAAAGGTAGGGTTTTAGAAAAACCTGCAGATGAACTACAAAAAAAGAAAAGTATAGTTTCTGAAAATAATTAGAATATAAAGCCCTGTAAACAGGGCTTTTTTTAAAGCATACTTTTAAGATTGAATGCATATTTTAAATGTTTACCGTCTCTATCAATCAAAAGCCTTATTTTTTTATCTTCTCTTTGAGATAAGATTTGAATTATTTCTTGCATCTCTATATTATAGGCCACTCTTCCATTAATCTCTAAAATAATGTCACCAACTAACAATCCGGCTATATGCGCAGGAGAACCCTCTCTAATTAATGAAATTTGAAAACTGGGCTTATACGATAATCCATAACTATATATTATTTCAGTTATTGACCTTCTATTATTATCACCACTTTCTACAAATCTTGACCTTTTTTCTTTAATTAACATTTCACCACCATATATCAACTCAAGACCACTTTTATTATAATAAAAAGAGGCTTTGAAATATTTATGATTTTTCTTTAATGTGATTTTTCTATTTGGATAATCAAATATTACATGAAAACGTTTTAATATGCCAGCACCAAGGGTACCATTTCGATCTTTATTTTTATGAACTGTTACAATGGACGTGGAGTCAGGATAAGAAACAGCGGCATTCTCAAAAATAAAATTTCCCATTATTAATTTATTAATTTTACTCCTTTTTCCATAAATATTTCCACTCAAGCCCTTACCTAGATAATCGTTAAAATATTTATTTGAAACTAATATTTTGGGATCTGAGTGCTCAAAAAGCCAGAGAGCATCGCCACCACCGGAATCAATCAGTAACTTAACCTTTACAACATCACCTAAATGATTTTCTACATGTACATTTATAAATGGCTTATGGTTGTAAAAATCTAAAGGAAAAGTTTCACAATCTTTACATTTCTTATATACATAACTGTCCGGTTTATAGAATGTTAATTTTTTTGTTGAATAATTTATCCTAATAATAAAATCCTTAAATAAATCACCTCCTATTATACCGTGAATATCTATGCCCATTTTAGCCGACAGATCAAACATACTATCAACTATAATATACAGGGTATGATTTGGATTGACTATCCCTTTTATTCTAATTAAATTATTTTTTGATTTTAAGGCTTTGATAGGAGACCCTTCTCCGAGACCTCTTAACACCTTATTTTCAATATTTTTTAACTCTAAAGAATCGGAAAATTTTAGATTGAATAAAATTGTTTTTTCAATTCCAGAATCCAATAAAAAAGACAACTCTTTTCCGTTAACTTCTGCAGTAATTACTATCATATTGTTAACAAAGGAAAAAGGAACTGCAATACTTTCTTTATTATTATCAATAATTCGAAAACTTCCCTGGGAAATTCCAAAAAAGGGGAGTAAAAAGAAAAAAATTAAAAAATTTATCTTATTTAAAAGCATATTTATTTTATAGTATAATCAAGTTACTATAAAATAGATTAAAATCAATAATTTTAAGAAAACTTTAGCTTTTGCCCAATAGCATCTTATTATAATTCTTACTTTTTTAAAAGTTCATTAACTTTTTGAATAGTAAATGGAATCATTTCCCTGGCTATGATAAAAGCAATAAAAAATTTACGGGTTTTTTTGTTAGCCATTAAAATAGTGCTCAATATATTTTCGGCTGTTTTTTTATAATCATCAAGTGATATAGATTCTACAGAACTTTTAAAGGAGCTTTTAAAAGAATTACCTTTGAAAATAGATGCGGGTAATTTAAATAAAGGATTATTTTTAATTTCATTTCCCTGTTCTTCTATTTCTATCCTCAATCGTGATTTTACATTAATCAAATCTTCATAAGAATTGATTCTGCTGCCAAATTCACCTTTCATAATTTAGCATTTTCGTTAAATTCTTCTGACTCTTTCTCCCCGGATAAGGCGGCAATTACAATCTCATCTTTCACTTTGATGTCGATATAATTTTTAATGAATATCAAGTAAACAATAAATATTAAAGTGTAAATTCCACCTACTATAGAAAACCCAATAGCCTCACTTTCAAAAACTGTCGCCAACCAAAAAGCCAATGCCAAACTAAACATCAATAAAACAAAAACTCCCATGATCAATAATAAAAAAGAACTAATTAACCCGGCGGCTACATTGGCAACAGCACCAATAATTTCTAATTTAACAAGCTGAATTTTATTTTCGACGTATTTTTTTACTAAATCAATCATAGTCTATTAAAAATTCAAGATGTTAAACAGAATTAGATTCGGTTTTCATCTCTTTAGCTTCCTTTTTCAAAGCTTCTATTTTATCTTCAAGTTCTTTTTCTAAGCCTTTAACTTTATCCGCTATATGAGCATATTTATCTTTAACTGCTCCTTTAACATCATAAAATTTTGTTTTAAAATCGTTTAAAATATCCATATCCAGCTCACTTATTTTTTCCGAAAGATCTTTGAATTTCTTATCAAGATCTTTTTTTAGTTCACTTGCTTTATCCGCAATTTTTTCTCGAGTTTCTTTACCTGAAGCAGGAGCTACCATTAATCCGGCTACAGCCCCAGCTGCGGCACCTATAATTAATCCTAATAAAAGTTTTGAATCACTTGACATAATTTTCCTATTTAAATTCTTTATAATTAGAATTATAAAGATAATGAATATCGATGAAAAAAAATATTTTTAAACAAAAAATATGAATAATATTTTGCAATTTTGCACTATTATTTAAACCTTTAAAAACATGCCAAAAATATCTATAAAAGGGCAACAAATGCCTGAGTCTCCTATTAGAAAATTAGTGCCTTTCGCTGAAGATGCTAAAAAAAGAGGAATCAAAATATATCAATTAAACATAGGTCAGCCAGATATTAAAACACCTCAAGTTGCTTTAAACGCTGTTAAAAATAATAATCTTGAAGTTTTGGAATATGCACGTAGTGAAGGATCAGAAGAATATCGAGAAAAATTAGCAGTGTATTACAAAAATAATGATATAAATGTTAGCTCTAATGACATTATCATAACAACTGGAGGTTCTGAGGCATTGTCATTTACCATTGGTAGCATTACTGATGCAGGTGATGAAATCATTATTCCTGAACCGTTTTATGCGAATTATAATGGGTTTTTCAACAGCAAATAGTACTACGGTGATTCCAATTGTATCATCAATAGACGACGGGTTCGCATTACCTGCTATTGAAGAATTTGAAAAATTAATTAGTAAAAAAACAAAAGCGATTTTAATTTGCAATCCTGGTAATCCTACGGGTTATTTGTATTCTAAAGAAGAAATTGAGAAATTAAAGGCTTTAGTTCTTAAACATGATTTATTTTTAATTGCCGATGAAGTGTATCGTGAATTTGTATATGATGGCATGCAACATCATTCTGTAATGAGTGAAACCGGAATAGAAGAAAACGCCATCATGATTGATTCTGTTTCAAAACGATATAGCATGTGTGGTGCCAGAATTGGTTGTGTTGTATCGAAAAACAAAGCTCTGATTAAAACCATATTAAAATTTGCTCAGGCACGATTAAGCTCCCCAACCTATGCCTTAATGGCTAGTGAAGCTGCTTTAGAAACTCCTAAAAGTTATTTTGATGAAGTAATTGAAGAATATGTAGATCGACGAAACATTTTAATTCAAGAATTAAATAAAATACCTTATATAAAAGTGTCTACTCCAAAGGGTGCTTTTTACTGCATAGCTGAATTACCGGTAACTGATGCCGATGAATTTGCACAATGGATGTTGGAAAATTTTGAAGACAACAATGAAACAGTTATGGTTGCTCCTGCCAGTGGTTTTTATTCAACACCGGGATCTGGAAAAAATCAAATACGCATAGCCTATGTTTTAAACAAAGAAAGTTTGATTCGTTCGGTTGAATTGATTAAACTTGCATTAGAGCAATATCAGAATTAAACTTGATGTTTCAAAAAAATATATCCTTAAAACCTTACAATACTTTTGGTATAGAAATTTATGCTGAAAGTTTTGTTAAAGTTAACAGTGTTGCTCAACTCAAAGAAATTATTACAAAACATAAAGATGTTTTTATACTTAGTGGTGGTAGCAATATTTTATTTACTAAAAACATTGCTCAACCAATTGTATATATTGACATAAAAGGTATTGCAATTATTGAAAAAAAATATCACGGTGATCGTCATGTAAATAATTTGGTTTTTGTTAAAGTTCAGGCTGGTGAAAACTGGCATAATTTCGTGCTTTGGTGTATAGAAAATAATTATGGCGGAATAGAAAATTTATCGCTGATTCCGGGGAAAGTTGGTACAACTCCTATGCAAAATATCGGCGCTTATGGTGTTGAAATTAAAGATGTTTTCTATAAGCTGGAAGCCCTGGAAATAGCAACCGGTAAGATTGTGGTTTTTGACAATAAAGCATGTAATTTTGGTTATCGTGAATCAGTTTTCAAAAATATTGAAAAAGGAAAATATATAATTGTTAGTGTCACTTTTAAACTCACGAAGAATCATCATCAGATCAATACCTCATATGGTGATATTCAAGCAAAATTAGAAAACAATAATATAACGGAACCTACTATTAAAAATGTTTCTGATGCGGTTATTGCTATTCGAAAAAGTAAATTACCCGACCCTGAGGAAATTGGTAACAGTGGAAGTTTCTTTAAAAATCCGGTAATTGGCATTTCACAATTTAAGGACTTAGTAAAAGATTATCCAAAAATGCCCCATTACATTGTTTCAGATGAATTAGTAAAAGTTCCTGCAGGTTGGTTGGTTGAACAATGCGGATATAAAGGGATCAGAAATGGTGATGCCGGAGTTCATAAAAATCAAGCCTTGGTTTTATTGAATTATGGTGGTGCAACTGGGCAAGAAATTTTAGAATTGGCTCAAAATATTCGATCAACGGTTAACAATAAATTTGGAATTGAATTGGAGATGGAAGTGAATGTGATTTGACAAAGGATTATTAAATCCACTTTTTATTATTGATTCGAATTTACATTATTTTTGGTATTAGAAAGTATATATTATTGTCATACATATAATTGATATACAGCATATTAACTTAATTTATTTTTCATTTCATGACTCGAAAAAACAAAAATTAAAAATCCAACCCTGAAGATATGATCATAGGCTTTCTAATGGGCGTTGGAGGAGCTCTCCGAACAGGGTTATCTCAACTGAAAAATTTGTAAGCTAACTAATAGTTTCTATTACCTTAATAGATTCGTAATAGTAATTTTATATCTTCAAATTTTAATTTCAATGTATAAAACGTACCTGTCAGGTATGCATAACCTATAAAGGTAATTTGCTATTCATTTCCTATTTTCAACATCGGACTTCCGATTTCCGACTTATATTTTCATTCCTAACATTTATCATAGAATAAGTATGGAATATTTTCATAACTTTATAGATGTTAATTTAGATGAAAATCCTAAAAGCTAAAACTTATGAAAATATATGACGAAAAACACATCAAAAACGTTGCATTTGTTGGCGCCCATAATAGCGGCAAGACTACACTTGCCGAAACCATGTTATTTGAAGCGGGCCTATTAAACCGTCGAGGTTCTGTGGAAGATAAAAATACTGTAGCCGATTACCATCAAATTGAACAGGAAAGAGAAACTTCGATTTTTGCAACACCACTGCACACAGAATGGCGGAATTACAAAATAAATATTATTGACACCCCGGGATTAGATGATTTTATTGGTGAAATTGCCTCAACAATGCGAGTTGCAGATTCGTTGGTTACTGTGATCAATGCCCAACATGGTGTTGAAATTGGTACTGAAATTATTTGGGAATATATCAATCGTTTTAGACGACCTACTTTATTTGTGATCAATCAAATTGATCATCCACAGGCTAATTTTGATCAAAGTTATCAAAGTATAGTTGACCTGGTTGGAAACAATGCGGTAAAAGTACAATATCCTATTATGATCGATGGGGCACAATGTATTGTTGACGTTTTAAAAATGAAAGTGTATAAGTTTAAACCTGAAGGTGGCAAACCTGAGAAATTAGCCATCCCTGGTGATCAAAAAGAACAAGCAGATTATTTACACAATGAACTCGTTGAAAAAGCTGCTGAAAATGACGAAGAATTAATGGAACTTTATTTTGATAAAGGTACTTTGAATGAAGATGAAATGAGATTGGGAATTAAAAAAGGAATGATTAATCACGAATTGTTTCCCGTATTTTGTGTCTCTGCATTAAATGATATGGGAAGTGGTAGGTTGATGGGTTTTATTGATAATGTTGCTCCAGCAGCATCCGATCTTAAACCCGAACAAAGTTTGGAGGGTAATGAAGTGATTTGCAAAGCTAATGAACCAACCTCCTTATTCATTTTTAAAACCTTTCATGAACCAAATCTTGGTCAAATTACATTTTTTAAAGTTAAATCGGGTGAGGTCAAACAAAATGATAGGTTAAAAAATTCAAGAAATGACGAGGTTGAAAGTTTAAATCAACTATTTATCATGGATGGTAAAAAACGTCATCCTGTTGAAAAATTAACCGCAGGTGACATTGGTGCTACTTTAAAGTTAAAAAATACAGAAACTAACGACACATTACGCGTTGAAGATAAAGAAATAACTATTAAACCAATAATATTCCCCGATCCAAGAATTAGAAAAGCTGTAAGTGCTGTTAATAAAAAAGATGAAGAAAAATTAAATGAGGTTCTTAAAAAAATTCACAGTCAGGATCCTACTGTAGTTATCAAATACTCTAATGAGTTAAAACAAGTTATTTTTTCCTGCCAGGGAGAGTTACATTTAGCAACTGTTGATTGGACCTTACAAAATATTTACGGAATTCAACCAAAATTCGAACAACCTAAAATTGCTTATCGAGAAACCATACAGCGGGCTGCAACAAAAAGCTATAAGCATAAAAAACAATCAGGTGGGGCGGGTCAATTTGGTGAAGTTCACTTAAAAATTGAACCATGGCATGAAGGCATGGCTGACCCCGAGGGATTCAATATCAGAGGAAAAGAAGAAATAGACCTAAAATGGGGCGGAAAATTAATTTACTATAATTGTATTACCGGAGGGGTTATTGATACTCGATATTTACCTGCTGTTATGAAAGGAATATTGGAAGTTATGGAAGATGGCCCATTAACAGGTTCATATGCAAGAGACATTCGAGTAATGGTTTATGATGGTAAAATGCATTCTGTTGACTCTAATGACATATCCTTTAAAATAGCCGGAGCGCATGCATTTAAAGCTGCATTTTTGGCAGCTAAACCTAAATTAATGGAACCTGTGCATGATTTGGAAGTTAGAGTTCCAGAAGAATTGATGGGCAATGTAATGACCGATCTGCAGTCAAGACGATCGATTATTATGGGAATGGATAGTGATGGCAAACATCAAATTATCAAGGCGAGAGTGCCTTTGGCAGAAATGTATAAATATTCAACTAGTTTGCGATCCCAAACACAAGGAAGAGCAACTTTTAAAACGAAATTCTCCTCTTTTGAGCCCGTTCCACAAAACGTTCAAAAAGAATTGGTGCAAGAAGATTAAAAATTAGAATATTCATTATATTTAAACCCGTCGAATTAATATTTTTCGACGGGTTTTTATAAATTATTTATTTTGTAATAAAATGAAAATATTCAAATCAGAAAGTTTAGTTGATTATGGTACTTATACCTTTAACTATGCAATCTATTGCATAAAAGAAAATAAAAATGAAATTCCGGTAATTTATGATAAAGGATTTTTACCTTATTCTAACAACACTGAATTAAAGTATGAGACTTATTATTTGGCAAGAAGTTTAAGGGTTGATCTGGATAAATTTAGCGAATCGTCAGAAAATCGGCGAGTTGCCAAAAAGATGGCTGAATTTAAGCCCACGTTTAAAGTAGTTCCTATTTCTGAATTTAATATTCTGGATAAAGTATTTCAGGAATTCTGTTTAGATTATGGCAATAAAAGGTTTAGTGAAGGATTAAATACATCGCGTTTAAATTATATATTAAAAACCAAAAGCATATCACATATTTTTGAATTTGAAATAAATAATAAAAAAGCAGGATATGTTATTGCAATCATTGAGGCCCGAACTTTGCATTATTGGTTTGCTTTTTTTGATAATGATTTTCAAAATTTTTCCTTAGGAAAATATATGATGTTCAGTGTTATACAGTGGTCTGCTGAGAATAACTTGAACTATGTTTATTTAGGAACCTGCTATGGAGTGAAATCATTGTATAAAGTCCGTGATTTTAAGGGCTTAGCATTTTTTGATGGTAACAAATGGAATAACGATATGCAATTTTTAAAATCCAAATGTAAATCTGACCATGAATTTATCAGCGATGATTTTAAACAGGATACAGATTTGTTTTTGGAAGGATTATTTTCTTAATAAAAAAATGGTAATTAAATATTAAAATTAACGTCATACTGATTAACAAAAACAACATTTATATCATTATTAGTTATTAAAATAATTAACTTTGCATTTTAAAATCAATTTAGATGAAACTTCTATTATTAAGCATCATATTATTAGGATTGGGTTTTGCCGGAATAGCGATCAAAATTTGGGCAAAAAAAGATGGAGAATTTGATGGTACCTGTGCCGGCAGTAATGTAAAAATGAAAGAAAAGGGAATTGTTTGTGGTTGTGGTAATGAAGATGGATGCAGTACTAATCTGGACAATATTGAATCAACCATTGAAGTTAAAAAAGTATCGTAAAACAAAATGTTAATTTTTATTACATTTTGCATAATAGTTTTAATTCAATTTTATTTTTATCTTTTCCTTTTCGGGAAATTTTCTTTTTTAAAACCTTTACGTAAAGACTATGGTACCAATCTGATATCTGTAATAATTTGCGCAAAAAACGAAGATGATAATTTGAAACAAAATCTTGTTCTTATTGCAAAACAAGATTACCCTGAATTTGAAATTGTTTTGGTTGACGATGCATCTACCGACCATACTTTAAAAATAATGCAGGAATTTAAGGCTCAATTTGATTCAAATAAACTTTCCATTCAAATCATATCCATTTCAGATAAAAATACTAAAGGAAAAAAAGCAGCTTTGAGTATTGGAATTAAAGCAGCAAAATACGAAAGATTATTATTAACTGATGCCGATTGCAAACCTATTAGTAAACATTGGATAAGTGAAATGGCTTCAAGTATCCACAAAGGAAAAACAATTGTACTTGGCTATGGAGCTTATAAAAAAATTCATAATTCTTTTATAAATAAGCTTATTCGTTTTGAAACTTTACTTACGGCTATTCAATACTTTTCATATGCAAAAATCGGAAAACCATATATGGGAGTAGGCCGAAATATTGCTTATAAAAAAGATGAATTTAAAAAAGTTAATGGTTTTACAAAACATTACCATTTAATTTCTGGTGATGATGATTTATTTATCAATGAAATTGCAGATAAAGAAAATACAGAAATTTGTTTTTCAAAGAATAGTTTCACCATTTCTGAACCTGAAACCAATTTCAATAGTTGGATCAAACAAAAAAGAAGACATATTACAACTGCAAATCAATATAAATCATTTCATAAGTTCTTATTAAGTTTATTTTACTTTTCACAAATCTTCTTTCTGGATCCTGGCAACTTATTTGTTATTATTTAATATTAATTCAACAATAACATTAATATTAGTCTGTTTTAGATTAACCTTTTGGTATATAGTGATAATTAAATCAGCCCATAAGCTAGATGAAAAAGATTTAGTAAGATTGGCACCTATATATGAAATTTCAATTATATTTATCCAATTATACATTTTTACCAGAAATATTATTTCTTCACCAAAACAATGGTAATTGCTATATGAATGAAAAAACCGACATTTCAATAACAATTAATGAAGCCAAATCGGGTAATCAAAAAGCATTTAATACATTACTAAATACTTTTTGGAAAGATGTTTATCGATTTCAGTATAACAAATATAAAAATGAAGATGAAGCAGAAGATATAACAATTAAAACTTTTGCAAAAGCATTTGATAAAATAGCTAGTTTTGATGATAATTATCAATTTAAAACATGGTTATATACTATTTCTAATAATATATATATTGATCATTTAAGAAAGAAAAAAACCGAAACTGTTTCTATCAATAAAAATGATGGTGAAATTCATAAAATCATAGATGAAGATCCATCACCCGCCGATCAACTCATTCAAGAACAAAATCTGGCACAATTAAAGGCTTATATAAAACAACTAAAGCCTCATTACCAGGAAGTTATAAATCTTCGTTATTTTCAAGAATTGAGCTATAAAGAAATGGCAAAGAAACTTGATGAACCAATGAATAATATTAAAGTCAAGTTATTAAGAGCTAAAAAATTACTTGCAGAAATTATTATTGGCAAGTAAGCCTTTTTAGCCTTATCACCTTTTAAGCGCATGAAAACTAAAAAATTTGCTTTTATAAAAAACTTGGGTCCCGGTTTATTATTTGCTGGAGCAGCAATCGGCGTATCACATTTGGTTCAATCAACAAAAGCTGGTGCCGATTTTGGATTTGGTTTTCTTTGGGCTCTTTTGTTAGTAAACTTATTTAAATACCCCTTTTTTCAATACGGTCCGAGGTATGCAACTGCAACTGGAGAAAGCCTGATAGATGGGTATAAAAAATTAGGTAAAGGAGTTTTAATAACTTATTTTATAATAACCTTTTTAACCATGTTCACTATTCAAGCAGCAGTTACTGTTGTAACTGCAGGGTTAGCTAGTAACTTATTTGGAATTACATCAAATATTACAGTATGGAGCATTATTATAACAGTAATCAGTTTTACTTTTTTAATAATTGGAAAATATAAGGTTTTAGATAATATCATGAAAATAATTATTTTGGTTCTTGCAATTAGTTCGATTCTTGCAGTTGCTGTTGCTATTACTAAAACCAATTTTACTTATAGTTTAATACCTGTTTTACCTAAAGGAACGGTAGAAATAAGTTTTTTAATTGCCTTTTTAGGCTGGATGCCGGGACCGTTAGATATTTCTACATGGCATTCACTCTGGACAATTGAAAAGAAAAAAGAATTTAAACAACAGTTCGATACAAAACAAGCCATATTTGATTTTAATATTGGCTATATCGTTACTATTTTTCTGGGAATTTGTTTTATGACATTGGGAACTTTGGTAATGTTTCAATCGGGTGAAGAAATAAGCACTAATGCAAATGGTTTCGCTAAACAATTAATTAATTTATATACTTCGAATTTAGGAAAAGGAGCTACTGTCTTTATTGCTATTGCAGCTTTTACAACCATGTTTAGCACTACACTAACCACTTTAGACGCTTCTCCAAGAGCGATGGCAAAAAGTACTGAGCTTTTAGTTGGCGTTAAAAACAATAAATATTATTTAGTTTGGATACTTTTATTGTCATTAGGCACAATAATTATTCTTAGTTATTTTAAAACAAGCATGATTACTTTTGTAAAAATTGCTACTATTGTATCCTTTTTAACTGCTCCTTTTTATGCAATTGCTAATTTTATCCTAATAAGTGGCAAACATACTCCTAGGCAATATCACCCTTCCAAAACCCTGAAAACATTAAGTTATTTGGGAATAGCTTTTCTTATTGGGTTTAGTTTTTGGTATATTTTAAATATGCTTTAAGTAAAAATAATATTAGGATTCATTTTTTTACTGAATATAAAAAAATAATACTATCTTTGTAGCCTAAATTTATTATAAACAATGTTACAAGGTACAGTAAAATTCTTCAATGATTCAAAAGGTTTTGGATTCATTACAGAAGATGATTCAAACAAAGAACATTTCGTTCACATTTCTGGTTTAATTGATGAAGTTAAAGAAGGAGATGCGGTTGAATTCGAATTAAAAGAAGGTAAAAAAGGACTAAATGCAGTAAATGTAAAAACTATTTAATATTTAAGCTTTAACTTTTTTAATGAAATTTAAAACCTATCAGATTGATAGGTTTTTTTATTTATATTAATACAATATCCCTACTTTTAAACATGACAATTGTCAGGAAATTAAAAAAAAGATTATCTACATTTGTAAGTTGAAAGAAAATATTTTATTATAATTCGATATTAACGTAAGTATTTGATAATCATTTATTTACTATTGTACTAATTAAAAAAAAGAAAATGATAAAAAAACATTCATTTCATATTCCTGTAATGGGATTAGGATTTACTATTGACACTCCTTTAAAGGTAGCACAATATGGTATGGATTCTGTAATTTCAATAGCGGATGATATTCTTATTGAAAAGATGAGAAAAATGTACTGTGAAAAATTTAAAATTCCATATAATGCTATTACGGATAAAATAGAAGATTTCAGGGCTAAAAGAATTACCTCTTATTTAAATTTAATAAATGATCAAGTCCATAAGAAATTTGAAGAAATTAAAAATGTAACCATCGAAAAAAGTAATGAGTTAAAAGACTATTTGAACATGTTACCAGACAGTGCATCTATAAAGCAGGATTTTAAGGATTTTAATTCCAAAAATTTTAGTTTAAAAGAAATTAGAAATTGGGCAAAGGAAAACTTAAATATGGGTAGTATTGATGTTAATATCATGACTAAACTGGATAAAGATAATTTTAAAAACGGTGAAAAACTTCCGCAGGAATATAATGATGCCCATGCGGCTTTAAGAGGTTTTGCAAAAAGTGATTTGAGCTCATCTTTAATATTATCGGCAGGAATGAATCCAAGGCTTTATAGCTATATTGAACAGTTTGAAGATTTTTATCCAAATGAAAATGGGGAAATTAAAAAGAAAATCGTATTAAAAGTAAGCGATTACCGTTCTGCACTTATACAAGGTAAATTTTTAGCTAAAAAAGGGCTATGGGTTTCAGAATATAGAATAGAATCGGGATTAAATTGTGGCGGTCATGCATTTGCGACTGAAGGATATTTAATGGGGCCTATTCTAGAAGAATTTAAACAACATAGAAATGATCTTATTGAATCTGTTCACGAAATCTTAATTAATGCTTTAAAAGGTAAAAATCGTACCACTCCAAACAGTAATTTGGAATTAAAAATCACAGCACAAGGTGGTGTTGGAACAGGAGAAGAACATCAATTTTTAATTGATCAATACAAGGTTGATTCTGTTGGCTGGGGTACTCCCTTTTTATTAGTACCAGAGGTAACAACTGTTGATGATGTTACTATGAATATATTACTAGAAGCAAAAGAAAATGATCTGTATTTAAGTGGTATCTCACCTTTAGGTGTACCTTTCAACAGTTTAAAAGGAAATACGAAAGATATTGAGAAATTAGAAAAAATTAAAAATGGACGCCCAGGAAGCCCCTGTCCTAAAGAGTTTCTTATGTTGAATAAGGAATTTACTGAAAAAAGTATCTGTACGGCTTCACGTCAATATCAACGAATAAAAATTAAGGAATTAGAAAAAGAAGAAGTTTCAGAGGAAATATATAAATCTCGATTTGAAAAGATCGTTGAAAAATCATGTCTTTGTGTAGGCTTAGCCACATCGGCATTAATCAATAACAATATTGAACTTAAAGAAGGTAAGACAGGAGTTTCTATATGTCCGGGACCCAATATGGCGTATTTTTCAAAAATGATGAGTTTGAAAGAGATTACGGATCACATTTATAATAGAACAAACGTAATTACAAGAAATGACCGACCTAATATGTTTATAAAGGAACTGAAATTGTATTTGGACTATTTAAAAACTAAAATTGATGAAACAAATACCTCATTGAATAAAAAACAAGAGAAATATTTGCTGAATTTTTCTAAAAATTTGAATGAAGGAATTGATTATTATAAAGGATTATTTAATGACTTAAAGGATAAATTTGAAGATACAAAAACAAATATTCTTAATGAATTAGATGATTATAAGAATTATTTGGATTCATTACAATTAGAAATTGAAAATCTACTTACAAATAAGTTTACCATCGCATAATAGCAGCCTTGACTTCCTGTTCAATTTAAAAATTGAACAGGAAGTCAATTCATACATTCCATTTTTTTTTCATTGCTAAAATATATTAGTGCTTAATGCAACTTCATTTTATTCAAATTTACTTTATAACTGAATAGGTAAATTTTGACTAGTTGATAGTTTTAAGAATATTTTTCTAACATCTAGAACACTTGATTTTACCAAAGTGCTCTAAAAAAAACAATATTGCTAAATTGACGTTGAAATGGTCGTCATTATTAATATTCAATTAAAAAGAATAGTTAACTAATTAATTAGGTATTTTTGTGACATTATAAATCTTTGCAAAATTTAAGAATACTAAAATGAATATTGACAAAAATAATCCCTGGCACAGAGTAAGTATAGGAGATAATGCACCTGAAATAGTTAATGGAATCATTGAAATTCCTAAAGGTAATCGTGCTAAATATGAACTAGATAAAGATAGCGGATTATTAAAACTAGATAGGGTTTTATATTCATCCATTTTTTATCCGGCCAATTATGGATTTATCCCTAAAACTTATTGTGATGATAATGATCCACTTGATATTTTAGTGCTTTCTCAAGTCACAATTGTCCCATTGTGTGTTGTTTCTGCTAAAGTTATTGGAGTTATGCGTATGCTTGATGGTGGAGAACACGATGATAAAATAATTGCGGTTGCTGAAAATGATATGAGCGTAAATCATTTTGAAGATATCTCAGAATTACCTCCACATTTTATTAAAGAATTGCGTAGTTTTTTTGAAGACTATAAAAAATTGGAACACAAAACGGTTGAAGTAACTGAATTTCAGAATGCCAAAATTGCTCAGGAAATTGTTCAACAAAGTGTAGTGGATTATCAAAGTTTAATTTTAAAGTAACTATTTTCTTAAAATAGCATTTCCAATAGCACATTGCAAGCATCTTTGTTTATCACAATAAGCCGTTTTTAATTGCAAAAATGCCTGACTTTCAAAAGCATTATTAATCTTGAGTTCTTGCATCCTATCATTATTGATAAAACTTTTAAATTTTTTAATAATATTATTTTTTTCCGAAGGAATCTTTTTGGAAATATTTATTATTGACTCCTCTTGTAAAAGACCAATATGTTTAAAATATATAAACTTTAGAGGGATTATTGTATTTATCAATAATAGGTCTGTAAATGACTTAGATATTTTTATTGATCTTTTTCTTGAATTTGATGTAAAACTGTAATGTTGCTTCCAAAAAGGAGATGTATTTGTATCAAATAGAGCATAAAAATCATGCAAACTTTCTGTGTTCATGATTTTAGAAAATAAATTATTCCATAAAAAATATAAACTTGCCAATTGTGCCAAACGAATTGTTGGGAAATTATTCGGACGTAATCTAAAAAATTGAAATTGACCTTTAAAAAGCGGCTCCAATTGATATTTCATTCGCAAAAAAGTGTATTCTGTCTTTAACAATTTAAAATAAGGCTCTTCTAATTCTTCCTGTAAGAAGCCTGCCTGACCAAATAACAAAGCCTCTAAGCTCAACAAATTATTTTGCTCTTTTCTAATAATTTTGAAATCGATTGATCTGGCTAAATTAAGAAATGAATCACCATTAACTTTTAGCCCAAAATTTTTAGTCAATAACTGAAATAAAACTGCTTCCCAATCATTGGCAGAGTTTAATAATAATTGTTGTATTAATTTAGATTTTTGCTGTAAACGTTCAAGATATAATACTTCTAACCAATTATGTAAAGTGAAATTATCAATGGAAGCTATAATATTTTCGCAATTGATCCATCGGAGAGGTTTTGAAAATAATACCTGATATTGATTTAATATCCTCTTTGAAACAATTGAATTTAATTCTAATGTTGGTATTATAGTATTATTTTTATGATAAATTTCTATGTCATTTTCCCAAACAACATGAAGAATCACGTTGTGATAATTCTCATCTCTTTCATGTTGATGTAGGTACCAATCTGATGATTTAACATGAATCTCTACATTTCCTGCCCAAAGTTGATTTCCTATTTCAATTTTTGCATTAAAAAAATCAGGCCCTGAATTTAAATTATGCTCACCTTGTTTTAATATTCGAAGACCAACTTTATCAATTGTTTGCAATTTTTCATTGATAAAAACCTTATGTTTCCATAAATAATGTAGAAAGTCTTCTCGTATCAAAACAACAGTTTACTATATATGATTTTGATATCATAAAGTAAACAAATCACATTAATTGTTCCTGAAAGAAATAATTATTCAATCAAATTATTAATCTGTGCATATTGTAAGAGCATAATAGTTTTTGCGTCTTTAATATCACCAGAATTAATCATATGTAAGGCTTTTTGAAACGGGATCTCTAAAATCTCAATATCCTCATTTTCGTCAATTAATCCTCCTCCTTCACTTACTTTCATTTTATCATCATATTCAGCGATAAAAAAATGGATGATTTCTGTAACAGCTCCGGGAGATATATAGGACTCAAATATTTTATTTACATTTTTAATTTTATATCCTGTTTCTTCTTCTGTTTCTTTAATAATACAAATCTCAGGGTCATCACCTTCCAATAAACCCGCACATGTTTCAATCATCATACCTGTTTCATTGCCATTAATATATGTTGGCATTCTAAACTGTTTGATCAAAATTACGGTTTGTTTTTTTTTATTATATAACAATATAGTGGCCCCATTTCCTCTATCATAGGATTCTCTCGATTGATTAACCCAATGCCCATTTTTCAGTTGATAATCAAAATTGATGTTGTTTAAGGTATACCAATTATCTGACAATAGTTCAGTTTTAATATTCTTAATCTTAGGATTCATAAATTAATTTATCGAATTAATTTTTTGTATTTGATTCTCTTAGGTATCAAATCACCTCCCAATCTTTTTTTCTTATTTTCTTCATATTCTGAAAAACTTCCTTCAAAAAAATAAACTTGAGAACCTCCTTCAAAAGCTAGGATATGCGTACAAACTCTATCTAAAAACCATCTATCATGTGAAATTATAACAGCACAGCCGGCAAAATTATCCAAACCTTCCTCTAAGGCCCTTAACGTATTGATATCTAAATCATTAGTTGGCTCATCTAATAACAAAACATTACCCTCTTTACGTAAAGTCATTGCCAAATGAAGCCGGTTTCTTTCTCCTCCGGATAAAGTGGAAACCTTTTTGTTTTGTTCTGACCCACTATAATTAAACCTTCCTAAGTACGCCCTAGAATTCACTTGTTTACCTCCCATCATGATTAACTCTTGTTCATCTGAAAAGTTTTCCCAAATAGATTTATCAGGGTTTATATTTGAATGATTTTGATCAACATAAGCTACTTTGGCTGTATCGCCAAGAGTAAATTCTCCCTTATCTGCAATTTCTTCTCCCATAATCATTCGGAAAATTGTAGTTTTTCCAGCACCATTTGGTCCAATTATTCCAACTATACCATTTGGAGGTAATTTAAAATTCAAATTTTCGTATAACAATTTATCCCCAAAAGCCTTTGAAACACCTACAGCATTAATAACATTATTACCCAATCTTGGTCCATTCGGAATATAAATTTCTAATTTTTCCTCCTTTTGTTTTTGATCCTGACTCATTAACTTGTCATAATTAGATAATCGAGCCTTTGATTTGGCATGTCGGCCTTTAGGAGCCATTTTAACCCATTCTAGTTCGCGTTGTAATGTTTTTTGACGTTTTGAAGCTGTTTTTTCCTCCCTTCCCAATCTTTCTGACTTTTGTTCTAACCAGGAAGAATAATTTCCTTTCCAAGGTATACCCTCCCCTCTATCCAGTTCTAAAATCCATCCAGCAACATTATCTAAAAAATATCTATCATGAGTTACTGCTATTACTGTACCTTTATATTGTGACAGGTGATGCTCTAACCAATGAACAGATTCGGCGTCTAAATGATTGGTAGGCTCATCCAATAATAATACATCTGGCTGTTGTAATAAAATTCTACAAAGGGCAACTCTACGTCGTTCACCTCCAGACAAGTTTAGTATAGGAGTGTCAGCTTCAGGGGTTCTCAAAGCATCCATTGCAATTTCAAGTTGTGTATCTAATTCCCATGCATTAACAGCATCAATTTTATCTTGTAATGTAGCTTGTTGGGCCATTAGTTTATCCATTTTATCCGCATCGGAATAAATTTCTTCAAGTCCGAACATATCATTTATCTTATTGTATTCGTCTAAAATAGCAACTGTTTCTGCAACACCTTCCTTGACAATTTCAACAACGGTTTTACTTTCATCCAATTCCGGTTCTTGTGATAAATACCCGACGGTATAATTCGCTGAGAAAACCACATCTCCTTGAAAATTTTTATCAATTCCAGCAATAATTTTCAAAAGTGTTGACTTACCCGATCCATTTAAGCCCAGTATTCCAATTTTGGCACCATAAAAGAAACTTAGATAAATATTTTTGAGTACTTGTTTATTACTGCTTTGGTAAGTTTTACTAACTCCTGACATGGAGAAGATTACTTTTTTATCATCAGACATGATCAATTTTTTTAATGAAGCACAAATATACTAAGATTTACTTGTTAATATTTTACAAGCTTAAATAATAAATCCTGCTAAAAGCAGGATTTATTATTTAATATTCTAATTTATTTAAATAGGAAATTTTCCTTTTCCAATTTTCCAATTCAATCTTATACTTTTCAATATTTGTATATACATTTTTAACTAATGGATTATCTTCCGAAGCGTTAGTTATAAAACTAATATTATTCTCTAATTGTTTAATTTCTTTAGTAATTTCATCTACTTTTCTTCTTACAAATAACTGTTCTCCATCAATTTTACGAACATCATTCTGTTCAACATAACTATCAATTATGTTTTTAAATTTTAAAAAGACAGCTTCTTCCTTATCAATATTTAATTTCTTATATGCTAAATCAAGAGTTTTATTGAATTTAGTGTCAATATGACGCATCTTAACAGGTACAGAACCCAGTTCACGCCAATCTTTTATATAAGAATTAACCAAATCAATAGACAAAACATCCTCCTGATTAATTTGCTCTTTAAATTGCTCTAAAAAGTCTTTTTTCTTATTGAATATTTCTGCTTGATCTTTATTTGCGCCGTTTTGTTTTTCATGTAACCGATCAAAATAATGATTACAAGCTTTTTTAAATCTTTTCCATATTCTATCAGAGTCCTTTCTCGGAACATGACCAATTTCTCTCCAATCAGATTGAATTTTTTTATAGACTTCAGTTGCTATATTCCAATCATCACTCTCTGTCAAAGACTCAGCCTGTTCTACAAGCTCAAGTTTCTTTTTCAAATTATCAGCTTGATCATTTTTGATACTTTTATAAAAGGAATTTTTAGCTTTATTAAATCGTCGAGTGGCATCTTTGAAAAATTGCCATATTTCTTCATTTCTAGATTTTGGAACACGGCCTGAAGCAAAAAATTCTACACGCAATTTTTCCAAATTTATAATATTATCCTGCCATAATTTATGGGAAGTTATTACCTTAAGATCAATTGCTTTAATCTTCTCAATAACAGCAATTTTTAAATCAATATTGCCTTCTAATTTTTCATCTAATTTATCTTGGTATTCATGTCTTTTTTGGTGAATTTTTTTTGTTGCATCACTAAATCTACCCCAAATTTCTTCGCGTAATTCTCTTGCAACAGGTCCGATATCTTCCTTCCATAATCTGTGCAAAATCTGCAGTTCTTTGAAAGCATGGTTCACATCTTTATCATCTGCAAGAATTTCAGCTCTTTCCACCAATTTGGTCTTTTCTTCCAAATTGTGTTTAAAATCTAGATCTCTAAAATCGTTATTTAAATGTAATAAATCATAAAAGCGTTCAACATGATGATGATAAGTTCGCCAGACATCATTATATTTAGTATGAGGAATTTGTCCTATTTTACGCCATTCATCTTGCAGTAATCTAAAATTTTTGTACATCGAAGATACTTCTGCATTATCAATTAATTCTTTTAACTGATCAATTAATTCAAGTCGTTTAACAAGATTCTGCTTTTGCTCTTTTTCAATGTCTTTATAATATTGTTGGCGTTTCTTTTTGTACTCAAATACCAGGTCATTAAATCTACTTTTGATCGGCAAAGTAAAATGGAAATCAATTTCATTGCCACCATCTTTTATGAATTCCTCTTTTTTTTCTGCAATAAAGCTCTTGAATTTTTTAATAAAATTCGATTTTAACGCCTCTATTTGATTTTTAATATCTTTTATAGGGAATTGATGCAGTAATTTTTCAATGGTATCTACTATTTCATCCAATGTTAATTTAGCAAAGTCAATATCAGGAACTTCTTCTTTTTTTTCAGATATATTGGTTTTCTTCTCCTTAACTTTAATCGATTCAGAGTCATCACTTTCTGACACCTCAGATGTATCTATCTGATCATTGTCATTAATCAATTGTTGCTCTTCACTTTGTATATTTATACTTTCTACATTATCTACAATATCATCATTTTCTTCAACCAATTCTTTGATTTCAATTTTCTCATTTGGCTCTTTTATTTTTTGGCTATTGTCTGAAGTTTCATTTGTTGATGATTTTTCAATATTCTCGTCTAACATTTTATAATGTTTAAGGTTCCTAATAATTTACTATTTTAAAAGTTTCGAAAGATACTAATAGCATATCAAATCGCAAAACTATGTTAAAAATTAGATGGGTTTTTTTTTAAAAGTTGCGTGCTTATAAACAAATTAAGAATTCCATATCTCCCAAGACCTGTCAGCTTGAAGCTTTAACATTTCTTCTCCATTTTTAGTGATTGAACCACATTTTATACCTTCCTGCAAAAAAGCAGTTACTTTTGGATTGTATATTAAATCATATAATAAATGTTCTTTAGTTAGGTATTTATAAGGTAAATCTGGCTTCTTTTTTATGTTAGGAAATGTTCCTAAAGGAGTACAATTAATTATTAATTGATATTTATTCATTATCGCCTCATTCAAATCACCGTAAGAAAATGATTTCTTATTATTGATATTCCTAGAAACAAATTTACAATTTATTCGAAGTTTTTTTAAAACAAATGCTACTGCTTTAGAAGCACCTCCTGTGCCCAATATCAATGCATATTTAATTTCTCCATTTAGCAATGGTCTTAATGAATGTTCAAAACCAAAAGAATCCGTATTGAACCCTTTTAACCTTCCATCATCTAAAACTTTAATGGTATTTACCGCACCAATTTCTTTTGCATTTTTATCTATTTCATCCAAATATTTAAAAACATCTTCTTTATAGGGTATAGTAACATTTAATCCTTTTAAGTTTTTTACATTTTTATCTAATATTAGAGGTAAATCATCAATTGATTGTATATCAAAATTTTTGTAGGTATAATTATGTAATTGTAATTGGTCAAACTTCTTTGAAAAATAATTTTTTGAAAAAGAATAGGAAATATTTTTGCCCAATAATCCAAATTTTACTTCATTTATCATCTTTTATTTCAATTAATAAATAAACCCCATTTTAGTGATTTACGCACTAAAAAGGAGGGCAATATTTTATCCGTTAAAAATACAAATTAAAACCTATATTTTATTATAATTATCAATAGCATTTCTAACACTTTTATGTTTTAAAAGTAATATTTTTGCTTTATTCTCATCAATATCTAATTCTTTAGCTATCATTAAAGTGCCACGTCTAACTAACTTTTTGTTAGTTAATTGCATATCAACCATTTTATTTCCTTTAACCCTTCCTAGTTTGATCATTAAAGAAGTTGAGATCATATTAAGCACTAATTTTTGAGCTGTACCTGCTTTCATTCGAGTACTTCCAGTTACAAACTCAGATCCAACAACCACTTCAATAGGGTATTCAGAAACTTCTGCAATTTTAGTATTCAAATTACATGTAATACAACCAGTTAAAACTCCATTTTTATTTGCTTCCTCTAATCCCCCAATGACATATGGTGTGCCTCCTGAAGCAGCAATACCAACAAGTATATCATTGGAATTGATATTAAAAGCTTGCAAATCTTTCCATGCTTGATCTTTGTCGTCTTCAGCATTTTCAACGGCTTTTTTAAACGCATTATCACCTCCAGCAATTAAACCGATCACCCAATTATCTGGAACACCAAAAGTTGGTGGGCATTCAGAAGCATCTAAAACACCTAATCTACCACTAGTTCCTGCACCAATATAAAATAGTCTTCCACCTTCCAAAAATCTTTCAACTATCTTTTCTACCAAACTTTCTATTTTAGGTATAGATTTTTCAACAGCCAATGGCACTTTTTTATCTTCGTTATTAATGTAAGTTAATAACTCAGTAATACTCATTTTATCAAGGTTATCATAATATGACGATTGCTCTGTAATTGGATTTGCTGGCATTTTCTTAATTTCTTTTCTTTACAATTAATAATCCTAATATAGTTAAAAACGCGTTAATAGCAATATTGAAAAAACCAAAATCATAATTAAATGCATTTTTAAAATATATATATAATAAATAAGTTAACATCGGTGCTAAAATGGCAACAATCGGTATCAAATTATCTTTTACTTCTATTTTAGTGAACATACCAAATAGAAAAAGACCCAATAGAGGCCCATATGTATACCCTGCAACATAAAATATTGTGGTAATAATATCGCCTCTGCTTCCAGAGAAAGCCATAATAATAATAAATATTACTACAGAAAAACCAAACATTACATAATTTTTAAGTTTTAGTTTTTCTTTACTGCTTTTAGTTGATATATCTAAAAAATCATAGGTAAAAGAGGTTGTCAACGCCGTCAGAGCCGAGTCAATACTCGAGAAGGAAGCCGCAATAATCCCTAATAAAAAACTAATTCCAGCTATTAATCCTAAATGGTTGATTGCCAAATTTGGGAATAAAGTATCGGTATCCAACAGTTTTCCATTTTCTCCAATTGCTAAAGAAACATGATTTTGTTCTGCATATATATACAATAACACACCCAATCCCAAAAATAAAAATTGGGTTACAGCTAATATCAAACTAAAAGTAAGTGTATTTTTTTGAGCATCTTTCATGTTTTTTATTGTCAAGGACTTCTGCATCATATTCTGATCCAATCCCATCATTGCAATAGCAATTAAAAACCCTGAAATAAATTGTTTATAAAAGTTTGATCCCGACTTATTCTCCCAATTAAATATTTTAAAATATTTATGATTTGTTACTTCATTAATTGACTCGCTGAAACTTAAATTTAAGGAGCTGGTAATTGTCACAATAGTAACTACTGCAGCCAATATTAAAAAAAATGTTTGCATGGCATCGGTCCAAACAATAGTTTTGATACCAGTCTTGTTAGTATATAACCAAATCATTATAATAATGATAACCACTGTTAAATAAAAAGGGATATTTAGCTTATCAAAAAAAGCATATTGTAATATTTTTGCTGCTAAAAGTAAACGTAATGCAGCACCAAAGGATTGCGATAATAAAAAATAAAAAGAACCGGTTTTATATGTTTTTACACCAAATCGCTCATTTAAATATCCATAAATTGAGACCAATTTTAATTTAAAGTATAGGGGAATTAAAACATAGGTTATAAATAAATACCCCACAATATTGCCTAAAATAAATTGGAAAAAGTAAAAATTATTATTCCCAACCATTCCCGGAACAGAAACGAAAGTAACACCGGATAAGGCCGCACCGACCATACCAAAGGCAACTAAAAACCACGGCGATTGCTTATCTCCGGTAAAAAAAGACTCGTCACTTCTATTTTTAGATGTAAAATATGAAATAGCCATTATAAGGCTAAAATAAATTGCAATGATTGAAAATATAAGTAAAGTGCTCAATGTATAAATTCTTTAATTATAACAATATCAAATTATTTGAAGTCAAAGGTTAAAAAATTAATATCTTATCATGTTTCCTTTGGTCAGTTTTGATAATCAGTACAGTCAAGGAGTAGTTTCTCACGCTACTCCCTTAAAAACTATACTTACTCAAATAAAAATAAATGAAACAAACTATATGGTTAAATTTGAAAAAATTAATTCATTTTAATTCTGACGAAAAATTTATACCGATTAAAATTCTGACAATTATCAGTTACACTATTCTTCGGTAAAACCTTATTAAACGACATCGCTAATATATCAATTTAAATTAAAACATTGCAATATTAGGCATTAATTAATAATAATTATTGCAAATAAGCTTAATAATTTAATTAAATACTTTATTTTAAAGTATAACAAATTATATTTCAGATAATTACTACTTATATCTCGATTGCATTAATGTGCGTTTATTGATATATGGATATAAATATCATAACACTTCAACTCCCTTTTTAACATAAGGAAGAAGTTGAGGATCATCAGGATCCAAATCAGTTACAATTTTATGAATTTCATTCAAATCACAAACAGGATATCGCTGTGTGGTATTTAACTTATCTGATGTAAATAATGAAACAACATTATCTGATGAAGCGATCATAACCCGTTTGACAAACGACACTTCATACCCAACTTCAGTTATTCCTTCTTCCAGATCAATACCACTTGTTCCCAGAAAGCAAATGTCAGCCTTTATCTTGGATAGTATTTTGACTACGTTCACACCAACAGAAACCAAGGCTTCTTTATGTATTTTTCCACCAATTAAGAAAATATCAATATTTGGATGCTCAGTTAATTGCATTGCTATAGGCAAACTAAATGTATAGATCGTTAATTTTAAATCATGTGGTATGAGTCTAGATAATTCTAAGTTGGTTGTACCTCCACTCATAATAACCACTTGATCTTCTTCTAATAATGATATAGCTTTCTTTGCAACTTTAATTTTAATTTCTCTATTAAAAATTGAGCTCTCATTAAAGTGATATAGTTTTTGGTGTGTCGATAATGCACCTCCATGAACCTTCAATATCAATCCATTATGAGATAATTGATTTAAATCTCTTCGGATAGTATCTTCTGAAACATTTAATTCTATGGCTAACTCATTAGACTTAACTTTATTCTGTTCTCTGATTTTTTCTAGAATATGATTTTGTCTTTCTTCTTTTAACATATTATTTTTATTTACTCAAATTTAATAAAAAAAGAAAAACCTGCAAAATAATGCATGCTTTTTTTAAAGCTATTTAATTCCATGATTTTATTTTATGCCCCTTCACTGCAAAAAATAAAATTACCAAATAACTCGGTAACAGAATCCAATACCCTTGATTAGCAGAAGTTGACGCCGCTACGACATCTTCTATACCATTTAATAAATATTGAGCATTAAGTTTATCTACCAATTTACCGTAAAGTGGTGTAATTATAGCACCTCCTGAAATTGCCATTATCAACAAAGCTGAACCAGTTTTTGTAAACTTGCCTAAACCATCTAAAGCCAACGGCCAAACTGCCGGCCAAACTAATGCATTTGCCACACCCAATAAAGCAACAAAAATAACAGATGTAAAGCCAGATGTGTTAACGATAATCAAACTTATAATTATTCCCAAAACAGCACTTATTTTAAGTGCGTTTGTCTGACTTAAATATTTGGGTATTAATATTGCGCCCAATCCATATGTTACTACCATTGCAATTAAGGTAAATGTTGTAAACCATTTAGCTTCAACTACCGGCATACCCAGTGATAAACCATATGCAATGATAGTATCACCGGCAATAACCTCGACACCTACATACATGAATAAGGCGAAAACACCTAATAATAAATGTGGAAATTGAAATATACTGGTTTTCGCTGTTACACCATCTGATTCCTCTTCTGTAGATTTAGCCTCTACATGTGGAAGTGGAGCTTTTCTAATCATAATCCCTAAAAGAATTAAAACTATGGCCATGACCAAATAGGGAAGAAAAACACTATCTGCCATGGTATCCAGTAACTGGGCTTTCTCAGCACCATTAACAGTTTTTATTTTTTCATTAACCTCATCAATACCCGAAAGTAATAAGGCGCCAAATATTAAAGATCCAAGAGCACCAGCAACTTTATTTGCAATTCCCATCAATGCTATTCGCTTTGCTCCACTTTCCATTGGTCCTAAAATAGTTACATAAGGATTTGCAGCAGTTTGTAATAAGGTCATACCTGTTCCTTGAATAAAAATACCTACTAAGAACAACCAATAAGTTCTGGCATTTGCTGCAGGGATAAAAACTAAAGCTCCTATAGCCATAATAAACAAACCAATTGACATACCTGATCTGTATCCAATTTTATTTAATACCCTTGAAGCAGGTAATGCCATAACTACAAAAGATATATATGATGCTGAAGCTACCAGATAAGATTGTGCCGCTGTCAATTCATTAATGGTTTTCATAAAAGGAATAAGAGCACCATTAATCCAGGTAACAAATCCAAATATAAAAAATAAAGCCCCAACGATGAGTAAGGGAATAAAAGTAGATGATTTTTTCATATTAAATTGATGATTTTAATTTTAAAAGCTCCAAAGTTGCATTAATTTTCATTTTTATAAAATAAAAATAGTATAATTTGCGGGTTTTATATTTCTTTTTCTACATATGACGAAATTTCTTAGATAAATGACAATTTATATATGATAAATTAAATGGTTTATCAATTTTTGTAATATAAATAAATGTTTATAAGTGCTCCATATCCAGCTTTTAAGATTTATTCTTTCAACTTGGATTCCTTTCTGATAATTTTTTTCCTTCTTTTAATGCTATCTCTTTGATCTTTACTTAGTAATTTTTCTTCTTCCGTTCTTTTTAATCCAATTTTTTCAGCAAATTCATTTGCATTTTCGAAATCAAATCTATAGGAAATTCCAACCCCTTGCGTATACCCTTCTCCTTCAACAACGTCAAATTGAATTTCATTTTGTCTGTTGTATACTTTTGCTTGTAAAGTTTCTGCGCTATTCAATGGAACCTTCACCTCAACTTCACCAATCACATTAGAATTAGTACTAGAGCCAACCGGAACCCCAACCTTTCCACTAACAATAACCTTATCAGCAATTCTACCTGATACTTCTATTCCTAATTGATCATCTGTAATAACATCGTTAACGTCATTATTTGAGCCAATATCATAAGTTACACCTACTTCAAAATTATCATTTTCACTTTCTAATACATTCGACAATAATTGTGTTGCTTTTTGAGCAATAGTTCCTGCTATTGCCGCATTACTATTGAAATTTGATTTGTTTTGATCAATTCTCGCAAAGGATCCTGTAGCCAAAAGCGAAAAAAATTGTGTTAATTTATCATCTTCATTTCTTAATTTGAATTCTAATTCTGATGTTACCAATGAACTGGAATTCGGAATTTGGATGTCAAAGTCTAAATTAGGAGCTGACAATTTGCCTGAAAGTTTTGTTATCAATTCCACATCAATTTTTCTTGTACTTGCAATTTCATCTAGCAATACCGAGGGATTGGCTTTGGTATAATTAATTGCGACAATATTTATATCTGCATCGTATGGATTTCCATTCCAAATTATTGTTCCACCTTTTTGAACTTCAAAATCTTTATTGACAATATTTTTAAATTGATATTCTCCATTATCAATCACTAAGGCTCCATGCATTTCAAATTTACCATTGGTATCAATATTCAAAGTTAAATCACCATCACCACTACCCCTTAAAACACTTCCCGATTCTTTATCAACAACTATTTGAGCAACAGCATCCTTTGTAACATCTAATTTAAAATTTATAGTTAATCCTTTTAACCTTTCAAATACAATTTCGTCTTTATTACTTTTATCATCTTCAGTTTTCAAGGTATTTTCAAAGTGTATTAACTTGAAATCACTTACTGTACTTACATCACTAAGTGGTAAAATAAATTCGGTCCCCGGGTTTGTTCTGCCATTTACATCTATAACTAATTCATCAGTAAATCCTCTCAAAGTAGTACTACCAGATAACAATCCTGTGCCATAATACAAGGCATCTTCACTTTCCTCTGTATTTAACACCAGTAAATTATCTGTTCTTAATTCTAAATCCAGTTTCCATTTTTTAAATTCTTTATGTGTAATGGTCCCGTTCATAACACCAGTTGTTCTCATAACATCATCTTCAATTTTAAAGTGTTGAAAATCAAAAGTATGATTGTACAGCTTAACTTTCGAATCTCCTAAAAAATTATAATTCACATTTAAATATGGCAATTCTAATCCTGATTCCTTCAATTCAATTTCTCCATCAATATATGGATTAGCCAAGACACCTGTTATTGTTGCTTTTCCAGAAGCATATCCTCTAATTTTTGATAAAACATTCTTACCCAAAGGGCTGAAAGCATTTATTTTAAATTTATCAAATTCAACCGATGCAATGATCATTGGTTCATTAGAATTTAGATCGATCGCACCTTTGGTAAAAAAGCTTTTTAGACCGCTATTTAAAAGAGTTGCTTCAAAACTATAATTTTTTATTGTTTCATCAGATGACGCTTTCACGAATAAATCACCATAATAATCATCATTAATGCTAAAATAATTAACACTTATATCGGCGAATGGTAAAGTTTTATTGTTAACCGTTTTTAGATTGAGCGTACCATTGATTTTTCCATTGACAGTTACACTATCAATAGAAGGCATTACATCGAATAAATTAACATTTTCCAGTATTAGATCAATATTCCTATTATTACTGCCATTAACTGCTCCGGCCAAATTTATGTGTTGATTACCCGATGTCATATTAATATTATCAATGGCATACATTTTATACGATTTATCAAAAACTATCTTATTTTGATTGTTATTATTGGCATTAATATACCAGGTATTATTTTTGAAGATTATATCCGATTTTTTAATTCCAAAAACTGATTGATTATTTTCATTAATGGTATGATAAAAGCTAAAGTTATACTTTTCTTTCAGTTCTTTACCGCCAATAAAATCAGTTCGAATAAATAAGGTATCATTTAAAACTACATTTACCATATTGACATCTGCTACATTATAGTATTTAGTATCAATATTATCCACACTCAATATTGTATTATATATAGGATTTTTGTTATCAATTTGCAATTTTATATTATCTACTAAAAAATCGAATGCTTCTACTTTCGGTGATTTTAATGTAAGTTTAAATTTGTCATTGTCAGAATTTAACTCACCTCTAATTATAGTATTTGCCCCTAATTTCAGTTTCGGATAAAATACGTCAACAATTTTATTGTAAATATTAAAATTAAAGTCAAGGAATTGCCCTTTTTTAACTTCCTCTTTTTTATAATTGTCAAATAAACTTCCAAAAGAATTTTTTGCTAATGTTTTTAATTGTCTAAATTGAAAATTTCCCTTAATTGATCCGTTGATGATATCTGTTGAATTGACGTAAACTTCTCTGATAGAATCTTTTATTATAGATACTATATTAAAATCTTTAAAATAATAGTTATCATTTTGATTATAATATGAGGCATTAAAAAAACTTATCTCACCTTCAATATTATCTAAGTTACTACCTTTTAAATTTATATCAATTTTACCCTTTAATATGGACTTTTCATCTCTCTTAAACAAATTAAGTTTATAAAAATCTGCATGATCCACATCAGCATTAAAATTAAAAACGTAATCATCATTGGATAAATCAGCCAAACCTTTAAAAACCAATCTGATGTTTGGATCATTAACTTTAAGCTCTCCATTAAAATGTTTATCTTTTAAAATACCATTGATATCTATGTTGGAATATGTGTAACCTTTATATTGATGCTTTGATATATTCCCTTTAACCTTTAAGCTAATATTATCAATAGAAAAACCTTTGCCATCAACTTCACCGATCATCGAAAATTTGCCTAACAAACTATCTTTAACAAAATTACCCAATTTGAAGTCTAGTAATTCAATTTTGCCTGTATAGGAAGCTTCATTGATCTGATTAATTTTTGTAATATTCATATCAACGTCAGAAATGCCGATTTCTGCTATTGTTTTGAGCTTTACATTTAGAGAAGTTTTGGTTACCTTCACCCTACCATTACTAGAAAAATATCCGATTTTTTCGAGAGATGGTGGTATTTTATTTCCTAATAAATTTGGTAATAAATTAACCAAATGATCATAACTTGAACTTATTTCTTCTAGTTCCGCAACCATTTGAAATTTATTTGAATGTAAAATATCCTTTAAATATATGGTCCCTCTTAAAGAAGAATTTCTATCCGATTCTAAATCAAATTCTTCTAGTACAAAATCATTAAGTGTCCCTGTCACTTTTGTCGAAAAATGAATTTGATCGTTTTTACCAAATTCCCCATAAAACTTCTTCAAATCAGACAAAACAATATTAGCTTCAATAATATCAGCACTGATCTGAACTTTATTAGTAAAATCTGATAAATCACCTGCTTTATAATTAAATACAATATCAGCATTCAAGTTCGATTTTTCAGTATATAATTCCGTTTGCAGAAACTTCATTTTAGTATTGGAATAACTAAATTTCGTTTTAAAATTAACTATGTTAACTTTATGATCTTCAATTGTTTTAAGGTTATGAATTGTCGCACTAACATTAGAATCATATATACTGAAATCATCAAAAAAACCATATATATCATCATAAAAAACAATTGGTGTTTCCTTTTTATTTAGATCAATAATATTGAAATCAACATCTTTCAATTGTATCGATGAAGAACTCATTTGAAAGTGATTTTCGTTACTTTTTGATTCTTTATTGAATTTATTCGCAAAAATCGTCAGGCTATTTCTTTCTTCATCCTTATAAGTCTTCATGAAAAACTTGGCATTCTCAATTAAAATATCACCAAATTCTAAATTGCTTTTAAATAAGCTCTTATAATTCAAAATTGATGTCTGCAAATTACCAACATAAAATAAAGTATCTAGATGATGGTCTTTGATCAATACTTTTTTTAATTTAATGTTTCGAAGAGAAGATAAATCAACTTTATCGATTGAAATAGATGTTCCAAAACTATCATTGATACGATAAGTTACGATATTTGCCAGCTTAGTTTGAATGAAAGAAAAAGAAAATAGAATACTTAAAACAACCATGATAAGAATGGCTATAAGAAAAAAACGAATAATTATTTTTTTAATTCTATTGATAATTTTTAATTTCTAAATTTGCAAACTTAAAAGTACAATTTTTATGCCTAAATAAATAGAATGACAAAAAAACCCATTTATATTCTTTCTATTGAATCATCTTGTGATGACACTGGTGCTGCAATATTACAAAATGATATTGTTTTATCAAATGTAATTGCTAATCAAAAAATTCATGCTGCCTATGGAGGGGTTGTTCCAGAATTAGCTTCCAGAGCGCATCAACAAAACATTGTGCCTGTTGTTCAACTAGCTTTACAAGAAGCTAATATAGATAAAAAGGATTTAGATGCCATCGCATTTACAAAAGGTCCTGGGTTAATGGGTTCACTTTTGGTTGGAACATCTTTTGCTAAGTCACTTTCAATTGCTTTAAACATTCCTTTGATTCCTGTAAATCATATGCAAGCACATGTGTTAGCACACTTTATAAAGGAAGAAAACTATAAAAAACCCACTTTTCCATTTTTATGTTTAACGATAAGTGGTGGTCATACCCAAATTCTAAGAGTTAATCATTATAACAAATTTGAAATCTTAGGGGAAACTATTGACGATGCTGTTGGTGAAGCATTTGACAAAACGGCAAAATTGCTTGGCTTACCTTATCCTGGAGGTCCTTTAATCGATAAATACGCAAAGAATGGAAATAAATATGCTTTTAAATTTACAGAACCTAAAACTTCTAATGCTTTGGACTTTAGTTTTAGTGGTTTAAAAACTGCTATCCTGTATTTTTTGCAAAAAGAACAAAAGAAAAATAAAAATTTTATACAAGAAAACTTAAATGATATCTGCGCCTCCATTCAACATGTCATTGTTAATATCTTGATCAATAAATTAAAATTGGCTTCTAAATTGTCAGGAATTACTAATATAGCAATTGCCGGTGGGGTTTCTGCAAATTCTGAAATTCGAGTAACTCTAAAAGAATGTGAAACTTCTTTAGGCTGGAATACATATATCCCAAAATTTGAGTATACAACTGATAATGCAGCTATGATAGGAATTGCCGGATATTACAAATTTTTAAATAATGATTTTAAGTTAGAAAACACTGTGGCAACTTCAAGATTAAGAATAAATGAATAATTAAATTTTACTTTTTTATTTAATCATTTACCATTTTTTATAGTTTATCTAATCTGTAAACTAAGAATCAGTTTATCAATTCTTTAATAATTGAGGGTGTTTAACTATCAATTCTATTTTTTTAATTATTATAGTTATCTGATTCATTTGTTCTTCTATACTGCTAAAAAATATACTCACATCTCTATCCTTCCAACTATCTGATATTATTCGTGCCCCTAAACTAATTCTCAATACCGCACTTGGTTTATTTGATTTATGCAAGACCGTAACAGATTGACCAATATGGCATTTTTGAGAAGCTATCCTTAGGGTTTCCAATGAAGAGTTTTCAAAGCTCTTTGATATATCAGAATTTAATAACAAATAAAGTTTCTTAACATTTTTCTCATTTAAAACACTATTATTCATTTTAATGAAAAAAGGAAATATTGTTCGGATATTTTTCAAACCAATGTCCTCACCATTTCCTGAGTGAATTTGAAACTCTTCATCAAACAACTGTTCTAAATATGGTGATTCTTTTATGGATTCCTCAACATAGTTACAGAACATTTCAATGCCCAAATTCCGATATAATAATGGTGTTCTGAAATATCTTTTCATTTCTGCAATAGCGGCTTTCCATCTCATTACAGCACCATAATTGAATCCATCTGAGAATTCTTTAGAACAGGTCCATGTTTCAGGCCAATCGGAATGATTATAATATGTTGACAAGCCTTCCGGCAAAATCTCTTCTTTCAATTCTTTGGCCTGACTTACCTCTCTAGGAACAATTAAGGCTCCTGAATAAGGAGGGCCTGTAAAATATTTACTTCCGGTAATCGTTACTATATATCCCTTACGGATATACTCATTAATATCCTTAGAGTCTAATCGTAATTGAGATCCATCAACTACAATTTGCAAAGACAAATTCTTAATTTTATTTAATTTCTGTACAAGTTGGTTACTCGGTGCCTGATATCCTAATTTGGATTGATCCATCATATGTAACACCAAATGTTTACCTAAATCATTTGCTTTGATTATCGCTTTAAAAACCTCATCATCTAACACTAAAGACGTTTTAAGGCGTCCTTTACCGTCTCTAAATGGAATTTTTACCAAATCTACTGGTCTGAATCCCTCTATACTTTCTCCCTTATTGATCGGTAAACCCAGAGCTGTATTGTTTTCAAAATGCCGTCCCTCTAAAGCAGATGGAACACCAGAGCCAGTTTCATCAGATCCAACCAATATATGTGCAATTTCTTTATTTGTAATAATTTGGGTAATTGCAGCAATTTGTAGTGCTGAATCTGTTCCTGAAGGAGAAAATATTATTTCACAGTCCTGATTTAAAGTTAAAACATTCTGAAGATCTGATTTTAATAATTCCGAAAAATCAAAAGCTGCTTCACTTTTACCATTTATTAAACTTTCACCGATCAAATTCGCTCTTGCATTTTCAGTTTTATTGAAGGCATAATTTGAAACACTTGTTGCCGTAGAAGAAGCAAAAGTAAATGCTTCTGGTCTAGGAAATGGCCGGCATCCATATTTATTCAACAATTCCTCTTCATCAATATTCAATCTAAGATCGCCTCCCGACATCAATAATAGCTCAGTTGGTTTTGCAAGACATTCAACTATAGACTTCCATGATTTATCTAATTTATCTCTTGATGAAGAATATCTATGAAACAATTGTATTTTTTTTAGGAACTCATTATTTATCTCTAAAAAATCTACCTCCGTCGACCCATTTTCAGTTATTAAATTGATAAGTATATAATTTACAACTTCTAATTGAATTTTATCTTGTTTTGGAAGTAAATCGAAAAACATACTTGTTACTCTTAAAGCGGCATAATCATATAACAACGTTGCATCTTTATTTCTATTGAAAGCCTTATACCAGATCTGCCACTCAATACCATATCTTAAATAAATTAAAGCCAATATGGGATTTTGCAAATATGTTGAACCAATGATTATAGATTTACCAGGGATGATCTTAAATAATTCTGGTTCTTCTTTTGACGAAATTATATTTATTCCATCTATTTTAGGAATATTACCAAATCTAGCAAGTATACGAACAAGATTACTTACATTTTCCTTTTTTGATAAATTATTGTTTTTTAATTGACTTGCAATAAGAATATTATTAGCCATAAGTGAATATGTTAGGTATTCAGTACATTAGTTCGCTGCCGTTTTATCAATACAACAACTAATTGAATAATCTAGTTTTAATTATATATACCAAAATTTATATCAATAATTCTATATTATTACTCCTAATTTAGTGAGACTTTTAACAAAAATATTACTTAAACCATTGAAGAGGCAATTCGCTTATAAATCCCTTTTTCTAATTTTTCTCTCATTGAAGAAAAAGCAATAATTGTTTCATCAACATCATCTAAATTATGTGCAGCTGTTGGAATTAATCTTAACAAGATCATACCTTTAGGTATTACCGGATAAACAACTATTGAGCAAAAAATGCGATGATTTTCACGTAAATCATGTACCATTGCCATTGCTTCGGGTATATCACCTTCTAAAAACACCGGTGTAACACAAGTATTTGTTTTTCCTATATTAAACCCTTTATCTTTTAAACCGTTTTGTAATACATTTACATTTGTCCATAATTTTTCACGAAGTTCAGGCATTGTTCTAATCATGTCTAAACGTTTTAATGCTCCCTTTACCATGGCCATTGGCAAAGATTTTGCAAACATTTGAGAACGCATATTATATTGTAAATATTTTATAACATCCTTATTACCAGCAAAAAAAGCCCCAATTCCAGCCATTGATTTAGCAAAGGTTGCAAAATAAACGTCTATATCGTCTTGAACACCTTGCTCTTCCCCAGCACCAGCACCCGTTTTACCAAGGGTACCAAAACCATGAGCATCATCAACTAATAATCTAAAATTATATTCTTCTTTAAAGGATATAATTTCTTTTAATTTACCTTGTTCACCTCGCATTCCAAATACACCTTCACTTATTACAAGAATACCTCCATTCGTTTCATCCGCTATTCTTTTAGCTCTCAGTAAGTTCTTTTCAAAACTTTCCATATCATTATGCCTGTAAGTAAATCGTTTACCTTGATGTAATCTTACACCATCTATAATACAGGCATGTGAATCCATATCATAAACTATAACATCATTTTTTGTAACCAAAGCATCTATGGCTGATACCATTCCCTGATAACCAAAATTAACCAAATAAGCTGCCTCTTTCTTAACAAACTCTGCACATTCACTTTCTAATTGTTCATGAAAATTAGTATGACCACTCATCATTCTAGCCCCCATCGGATAGGCCAAACCGTATTCTTTTGTAGCATCTGCATCTACTTTTTTTACATCAGGATGATTGGCTAAACCCAAATAATCATTTATGCTCCATGTAATTACATCTTTCCCATTAAACTTCATATGGTTAGATATAGGTCCTTCCAGTTTTGGAAATACGTAATATCCTTCGGCTTGTTTGGCCCATTTACCTAGGGGTCCTTTATCCTTTATTATTCTTTCAAATAAATCTTTCATCTATCCTCTTATTTTTATAAATAAAATCCTTTTATTATAAATTCGTGCAAATTTACGTTTTTTTAAAACTAAAATTTACAATTGTGTACAATTATTGACAATTGAAACTAAAGCTACAATATTATAATCAATTATTTATTTAGTAATTCCCTCCAAATCAAATAAAAATGAATAATCCCTGGCGACTTCTTTTAAAGCATCAAACCTTCCTGAAGCTCCACCATGTCCAGTTTCCATATTAGTATATAACAACAATAAGTTATCATCAGTTTTTAAATCACGTAATTTTGCCACCCATTTAGCAGGTTCAAAATATTGTACCTGTGAATCATGTAAGCCAGTTGTAACAAACATATTCGGGTAATTTTGTTTGCTTACATTGTCATATGGCGAATAGGACAACATATATTCATATTCGTTTTTATTTTTTGGATTGCCCCATTCATCAAATTCTCCAGTAGTTAACGGAATACTTTCATCCAACATGGTTGTTACAATATCAACAAAAGGTACTGCTGCAATAATACCATTATATAATTCAGGGTTCATATTTACAATTGCACCCATTAATAAACCACCTGCAGAACCTCCTTCAGCATATAAATGTTTTGACGACGTAAAATTTGAATCAATTAAAAATCTTGATGCATCAATAAAATCATTAAAGGTATTTTTCTTTGAAAGCATCTTGCCATTTTCATACCATCTTCTTCCTAAATACTCACTTCCCCTAACATGTGCAGTTGCGTAAACAAATCCTCTATCCAATAAACTCAATCGCACTGTACTAAATCTATCACTAACAATGCTTCCATATGACCCATAACCATAAAGCAACAACGGTGTATTTTTATTTAATTTAGTGCCCTTTCGGTACACTAATGAAATTGCTACTTTTTCTCCATCTCTTGTTTTGGCCCAAACTCTTTGGCTTTTATAGTTATTCTTATCAAATTTACCACCTAAAACTTCTTGTTCTTTTTTGATTTCCTTGATTTTACTATCTGTATCAAAATCAATCACAGAATTTGGTGTGGTCATAGAATTGTAACTGTATCGTATAATTTTTGTATCATATTCAGGATTATTATAAACGGATGCAGTATAGGTTTCTTCATCAAAGGGCAAATAATAATCTTCACTTTCATCCCATTTTTTAATTCGGATCTTATTCAGCCCATCATTTCTTTCTTCTATAACCAAAAAATCTTTAAAAATAGAAAAATCTTCTAACAAGGTATCCTCACGGTGAGGTATTATATCCTTCCAATATTCTTTTTCAGTTTTATTAACTGAAGTTTTCATCAATTTAAAATTTTTAGCATTATCTTTATTAGTCAAAATATAAAAATCACTTTCAAAGTGAGCTATGCTATATTCCAAATTTCTCTCCCGCTTTTGAAAAATTTTAAAAGTACCATTTGGATTTTCAGCGTCAAGAAACTGATATTCAGTTGACAAGGTATTGTAAGATCCAATAATTATATATTTATTAGATTTTGATTTATATACAAATGTACCAAATGTATCATCCTTTTCTTCATAGACAAGCACATCTTCGGATGCATAAGTTCCTAAAACATGTTTAAAAATCTTATCACTCCTTAAGGTAATTGGATCTTTTTTTGTGTAAAAAATAGTTTTATTATCATTGGCCCAGGCAGTACTACCTGTAGTATTCTTAATCACTTCCGGATAGATTTTATCCGTTATCAAATTTTTAAATTGCAAATCGTATTGTCTTCTACTAATGGTATCCACTCCAAATGCCGCTAAATTATTGTTTCTACTAACATTTAATCCAGCCAAGGCATAATATTCATGTCCCTCAGCTAATTTATTGACATCAAATATTATTTCTTCTTTGCCTTCTAATGTTTCTCTTCTACGAGTATAAATTGGATATTGTTTACCAGTTTCATATCGTGTAATATAGTAATACCCGTTCTTTTTGTAAGGAACTGATTCATCATCTTCTTTAATCCGGCCTTTCATTTCTTCAAATAAATATTCTTGAAACTTTATTGTATGACCTGTCAGAGCATCGTAATATTTATTTTCCTCATTTAAATAATCAATAACCTTAGGATTTTCTTTTTCATTTAACCAATAATAATTATCAATTCTAACTTCATCATGGATCTTTAATTCTTTAGGAATCTTTTCTGTTATCGGAATTTGCATTATTTCTTTTTCTGTCATTTTTTCATTTTTACAAGAAGCTGCAAAAGTAATGGTAAAAACTATTACAATTAAATTTAATTTATTCATTTTATTTTATCATAATTTTAAGTTTTAGTAATTTTGTAATCTTTCACAAAAGAATTGTACAATATACATATTAATACAATAAATTATAAAATTATGTTTGGAGATATGCAAGATATGATGGCTAAACTCAAAGAAGCACAAGCCAAAATCGAGGAGGCAAAAGTACGATTGAATACGGTAATGGTTGATGGTGAATCAGGGAACGGTTCTGTTGTGGTAACTGTAACTGCTAATCGTGTAGTTAAAAATATTGCCATCGAAGATGAATTATTGGAAGATAAAGAAGCATTAGAAGATTATTTAATTATTGCATTAAATAATGCTTTGGAGAAAGCCGATAAAATCAATGAAACTGAAATGGCGGCAGCTGCTAAAGGTGGATTACCAGATATTCCCGGAATGGATATGTTTAAATGATTTGGTAGATTGTTGTTGGTTCATAAATACTAATAGCAGTTTCTTTGTGCTTTTTACTTTTATTTTTACTTTTCATTTTAATATTAAACTTCTTTAACCATGTACTTATATATTAAATATTGAGCCATTACATAAGTTATCATTATAGTGACCGGATAAAAAAATTGATGAATGGTTGTCTAAATATAAATCTTGGCGATATTTTATTATTGATAGTTACCATTTTAGATTATTAGAAATGGTTGAATCAATAGATGGATTGGCATTTATGCAAATGAATCAACGCCTGCTAAAATATTTATCAGACAAAGTCAAAATAAACAAAGATGTAAATCTTGAAATAACACATCAACAAATTGCACAAGATTTAAATACATCTAGAGTTGTTGTTACCCGAATATTAAAGAAATTACACAATGCTGGAAAGATATATTCTACGAGAAATAAAGTGAAGGTTTTAGACTTTTAAATTTTTTAGGTTTCAGTTAACTCACCGGGTGACTTGAAGTCACCCGGTGAGTATTTAAATTATAACATATTCATAAAATCATTTTCTGAAATAACTGGTATATCCAGTTTTTCAGCTTTTTCTTTTTTACTTGGCCCCATATTATCGCCTGCAATAATATAATTGGTTTTTTTTGAAATTGAACCCGTTACTTTTCCACCATTGTCTTCAATAGATTTTTTGAGCTCTGTTCTTGAAAATTCGTGAAAAACACCGGAAACAACAAAAACTACTCCCTTCAATTTTTCGGTTTGATGCATCAATAAAGATTCATCTATAGAAAAGTTTAATCCAAATGCCTTTAAACGATCAACAATCTCTATATTTACAGGGTTCTTGAAAAAATTTAATATGCTCTGCGCAATTCTTTCGCCAATTTCGTCAACATTAATTAATTCTTCATTATCTGCTCCTATTAAACTGTCAATGTTTTTATAGTGCTTTGCCAATTTTTTTGCTACTGTTTCACCAACATATCGAATACCTAAAGCAAATAAAACCTTCTCAAACGGAATTTGCTTGGAAGCTTCTATTCCTTTAATCATATTATTTGCTGATTTTTCAGCCATTCTTTCTAACGGAATCAGTTGTGATTTCTTCAAGTCGTAAAGATCTGCATAATTAGAAATCAATTCATTTTTATAAAGCAGCTCAACAGTTTCAGCACCCAATCCATCAATATTCATCGCTTTTCTACTAATAAAATGTTGAATTCTACCCGTAATTTGTGTCGGGCATCCAAACTCATTAGGGCAGTAATGTTTGGCATCTCCTTCTTTTCTTACCAACTCAGTATCGCAAACCGGGCAATTAGAAATATAATTTGTAGCAACAGAATCATCAGGCCTTTTCTCAAAATCTACTCCAATTATTTTTGGTATGATCTCTCCGCCTTTTTCTACAAAAACGGTATCTTTAATTCTAACATCAATTTTTGCGATCTGATCGGCATTGTGTAAAGAGGCTCTTTTAACCGTTGTTCCGGCAAGTTCTACCGGTTCCAGATTAGCTACCGGAGTTATAGCCCCTGTTCTACCAACCTGGTATGTAATTTTATTTAGAACAGTGCTCACCTGTTCAGCTTTAAATTTATACGCCAATGCCCATCGTGGAGACTTTGCGGTATACCCCAATTCATCCTGATGCGCTAATGAATTTACTTTAATTACAACACCGTCTGTTTCATATGGTAAAGCATGCCTGTTGTTATCCCAATAATTTAAAAATTCAAAAATCTGATCAGTGGTTTTACATAATTTTATTGTTTTAGGTACTTTAAACCCAACCTTAGTTGCAAACTGTAAAGCTTCGAAATGTGATTGAAAAGGTAAATCGTCAGCAACAACCTGATACAATAAACAATCTAAAGGCCTATCGGCTACTTCAGCACTATCTTGTAATTTCAAACTTCCACTGGCCGTATTTCGAGGATTCCTATAAGGATCTTCACCTGCCTCTATGCGCTCTTGATTCATTTTATTAAATCCGTCAAGCGGAAGAACAATTTCTCCTCTTATTTCAAAAGCATTCTGAATGCTATTGTTTAAAACCAGAGGAATAGATTTAATCGTTTTAACATTTGCACTTACATCATCACCTTGAAAACCATCACCTCTTGTAACGGCTTTTTCAAATTTCCCATTTTTATAGTATAAATTAATTGAAGCCCCGTCGTATTTTAGCTCACAGGTATATTCAATATCAACACCACCCAATATTTTTTGAATTCTAATTTCCCAATCCAATATATCTTCTCTTGAATAGGAATTATCCAACGAATACATTCTGTGCTGATGTGAAATGGTATTAAAATTCTTGGTTATTTGTCCTCCTACTCTTTGTGTTGGAGAATTGGGATCAAAAAATTCAGGATGTTTTTCTTCTAGTTCATTAAGATCATTTAGTTTAACATCAAAATCATAATCAGAAATAACCGGACTATCCAAAACATAATAATTATAATTATGCTCTCTGATTTTGGCTCTTAATTGTTCAATTCTTTGTTGAATATCTGTCATTTAAATAAATTGAATTAAAAACTTAAAAATAACTATTTTTTTATTTAAACTTGTTTTTTTCTCAAATTTATACACATTAGAAAAATTACTCCTTATGTGACTTAAGTTACTGAAATAAGTGACTTTAAACACATAAATGTGATTTAAATCACATTTTAATCTGACTTTTCACCCTAATTTTGTACCGAATTAAAAATGTAAATACTAAAATATTATGAAAAAATTATTAATACTTGGTGCCGGAACAGCTGGAACTATGATGTTAAATAAATTATATAATGAATTAGAAAAAGACGAATGGGAAATAACAATTGTTGATCAATTTAAAACTCATTATTACCAACCAGGATTTTTATTTATACCATTTGGTATTTATAATAAAAAAGATGTTACCAAACCTAAATATGACTTTTTCCCTCCGGGTGTAAATGTCATCTTTAGCCCTATTGATAAAATTGTTGGTGAAGAGAACAAAGTTCATTTAGAAGGAGGTAAAGTATTAAATTACGACTTTTTGATTATAGCAACTGGTGCTCATACCCAACCATCGGAAACAGAAGGATTAAAAGATAAATTATGGTATAAGGATATTTTTGATTTTTATACTATAGAAGGTGCTGTTGCCTTGCACAAAAAATTTAAAGACTGGGAAGGCGGTAAATTAGTGATGTGCATTCCTGAATTACCTTATAAATGTCCCGTTGCACCACTAGAATTTGTATGTTTAGCCGAAGCATATTTTACGGAAAGAGGTATGAGAGATAAAGTTGATATTTCATATGTAACATTGATGTCTGGTGCTTTTACCAAACCCGTTGCTTCAAAAATGCTAGGTGACCTGTTAGTGGAAAAAAATATTAAAGTAATCCCTGATTTTTATTTAGAACACGTAGATAATGATAATAAAAAAATTGTTTCTTATGATGAGCAAGAAATTGATTTTGATATTTTAACCATTGTACCTGTGAACTTAGGTAGTGAAATGATTGCTCGAAGTGGTCTGGGAGATGATATGAATTATGTTAAAACTGATAAACATACATTACAATCAGAAGCATTTGAAAATATTTTTGTTATTGGTGATGCAGGTAATCTTCCTACTTCTAAAGCGGGTTCTGTAGCACATTTTGCAGCCGAAATTTTAATGGAAAATTTATTGGCTGCCATGGAAGGAAGGAAATTACCTGCCAGCTTTGACGGTCATGCAAACTGTTATATTGAAACAGGTTATGGTAAAGGAGCCTTAATTGATTTTAATTATGAAACTGAACCCTTGCCAGGAACATTCCCTTTACCAGGTATCGGACCATTTGGTTTGTTGAAAAATACTAAAATGAATCATTATGGTAAGATCTTATTTAGATGGATCTATTGGCATATATTATTGAAAGGTAGAGAATTACCTATAGAGGCAGATATGACCATGGCAGGAAAAAAACGTGTGTAATCTAAATTATGAATTGTAATGGAAGATAAAAATATACAATCGCAAATAGATGCGCTCGATAAAAAATTGGATCTGATCCTTGGTTATGTTCATCAACAAAGGTTGAATTCAGCAGTGGTTGAGGATTTAGTAAGCGATTTAAGTATCATAGGAAAAGACGCGTATGACTCAACAGTTGAAGAACTGGATAAAAGACAAGTAGAAATTGAACCATCAGAACTTACCGATCTGGCAATTTCCTTTTTAAGGAATATTGGCAATATCAAAAAAGTGATGGATATGCTTGAAATGGCAATGGACTTAAGTAAAGAAGTTGGACCTATAGCAAATGAAGTAATTATTGACTTCACTAAACAAATGAACACCTTTGAGCAAAAAGGATACTTCGCCTTCTTTAAAGAATTAGGACCAATAATGGACAATATTGTTTCAGGATTTACACCTAAGGACTTAAGAGAATTAGCCGATAGCATTGTTTCTATATTGTCAATTATAAAAGAAATGACACAACCTGAAGTACTCGGTACTATGCAAAATGCAATTAAAGCATTTAATAGTATGGAAACTGAAACTGTACCTTCTTATTCAATCTGGAGGGTTATGAAAGAAATGAATAGCCCGGAAATGAAAAAAGCTCTTGGCTACGGTATTACATTTATGAAAAATGTATCTAAAGATGTAAAAATAAAAGAATAATAAATAACTAATTAAAATAATAAATATCATGGCAGAAAAAACAATAGCTGGAATACAAGTAAACGTTTCAGAAGATGGATATCTTGAAGATATGGCACAATGGAATGAAGAAATAGCAAAAGAAATTGCGCTAGAAGTTAATATTGAATTAACGGATAAACACTTTGAAGTAATTAATTACTTAAGAGAAAAAACAACCGCTGGTGAAGGATTAACAATCAGAGGAGTTGGCAAATCAGGGATTATCGATGTAAAAGGTTTATACAAGTTATTTCCAAAAGGGCCTTTAAAGTTCTCCTCTAAAATAGCCGGAATTCCTAAACCAACAAGCTGTATTTAATCTAAATAATATAAAATGGATACAAAAGAAAAAAAACCATTAGAAAAAGTATGTATGATCTGTGCTAAAGGATCTTTAGAGGATGTATATGCTACTTTGGTTATGGCAAACGGTGCTGTAATGGAAGGTATTGAAACCAAGGTATTTTTCACTTTCTTTGGCTTGGACGGAATTGCAAAAAAACAAATGTTAAAATTACATACTGCAACAACTGGAAATCCTGCAATGCGTATGCCTGGTGGAATTCCATTTCCTACCATGCTAGGTGGTTTGCCCGGTGTGGAAGCAGGTGTTTCAAAAATGATGAGAAAACAGATGGAAGAGTTAGATATGCCTCCGGTTGATGAATTTCTAGAGTTAATTACCGCTGGAGGTGGTGAAATTTATGCATGTAAATTAGCTATGGACATGTTTAAATTAGATTTAAAAGATTTATCAGATGAAGTTTCAGCAGTTTTAACCATTGGTGAATTTTATGAAATGTGTGATGGTGACAGAACTCAAATCATATTCACTTAATTATAAACTTGAGATTGACTTATATCAAACTCAGGTTATAACATTTTTTAAATTAAAAAAGGCTGTAAGTTTAAACTTACAGCCTTTTTATTTTCAGGATCTTAGTTCTGTAAAATATATTATTTATTCTTTCTTGTTTGTTTTCTTTCTTCTTTTTCTTTTTTTCTAATAGCTTTTGCCTCTTCCTTACGAGCCTGTTCCTGCTCAGGAGTTAAATGGAGGTCAACAATTTGACCATGATAGGTCAAATTATCCTTATCAATGGAATTGACATCAACATTTTCTTCTTCAGCTATTTGAATTGCATATTCTTCAAGTTCTTCTTCTGTTACCCATCCACCTCCTAAGGATTTGTATAAATTAACATGAGCACTCAACAATCTTTGGTAATTTTCTGAATAAGCCAATCTCACATCAAATTCAACCCTCTGATTTTCTATTACTTCCAAATAACTGGTAACTCCTTGGTAATACCTTTCCCTAGACAAAAAACTTGCGTTACTAGCCGCTTTTAACATCAAACTATTGGCATATAATTCTTCTTTTAAGGTAGATAGGGATATCAAAGAATTATCAACTTCCAATAAAGCGTTCAGCACTGTATTTTCATAATTCAGCAAAGCTTGTTTTGCTATTTCTCTTTCAATATCCACTCTTCTGGCATTTTTACCCCATTCAAACAAAGGTCCCAGTAAACTTGCTCCTGCACTCCATCCTAAACCACCTGACAATACCTCCGATAATTCATTACTACCCACCCCTAACAAACCTGTTAAACTAATGGATGGAAATCGCATAGCCTGAGCAACACCAATTCTTGCATTTTGTGATCTGTATACTTGCTCCGCCTGTAAAATATCAGGGCGTCTCTGTAATATTTCTGAAGGAATTCCTGTTGGAATTGAATCGGGCAAAGCATATTCACTTAAAGTTTTTAAGGTTTGAATCGAATCCGGATTCTTCCCTAGTAGGATACTCAAATTATGTTCAGTAAATGCTATCGAGCGCTTGAACTGAGGTATCGAAACCTGAGTAATTGCCTTTTGAATCTCTGCCTGATTAACATCAATTATATGTGTATAGCCCTCATCAAACCTGGCCTGAATTATTTGCAAAGTACTATCTCTTAATGCTAAAGTACTTTCTGATATTTGTAAACGTGCCTTAAAATCGATCAGTTGAAAATAATTGAAAGCCACTTCACTGATCAAGGCAATCTCAATGCTTCTTTTTCCATAAAATGAGGCTAATAGATCTGCTTTAGAAGATTCAGTACTTCTTCTGAATTTACCCCAAAAATCCAGCTCCCAATTGACTACCACTGATGCATCATAGAACTGAAATGAATTATCTACTACATTACCTAGAAATTGATTAGTAGAACTTGCTCCGGCTTGAACTCCTATTTTCGGTCCATAATCGGCTTTATTGAATTTTACATTTGCCCGTGCTTGTTCAATTCTACTGGCTGCAATTTGAACATTTTTATTTTCTCGTAAGGCAGTAACAATTAATGTATCCAGAACAGGGTCATTAAAAATATCCCACCAATTCATATTAATGATACTGTCTGTTTTATTTGATGTATACCTAAATGTTTCCGAAGTTTTGTCTTCAGGTTCCTGAAAGTTTGGTCCGACAGCACATGCCTGAATTAAAATTAATCCAATCAATATGACAATATATTTATTTATATTCTTTTTCATCATTATGTATTTGGCGATTCTAATTCAATTGATTTTTCACGATCTCTTTTCTTTTCATATCCGGCTACCTTACCTATAAAAACAAACAACATCGGATAGAGAAATACACCGAGAAATGTTGCTAATGACATTCCTCCAAGTAAAGCCATTCCCATAACTTTTCTAGCTTCTGCTCCTGAACCGGACGCCACAACCAAAGGAAAAACACCTAAAATAAACGAAAAGGCTGTCATTAATATAGGTCTGAATCTAGATCTTGCCGCAGCCATAGCCGCGTCGAAAAGGCTTAATCCCTTTTTAAATTCGTCATTCGCAAACTCAACGATCAAAATGGCATTTTTAGCTGCCATACCTATTAACATCACAAAGGAAACCTGGGCAAAAATATTATTCTCAAAAGTAGGACTAACCAAACGAGCAACCCATAAAGCAAATAAGGCACCAAAAATGGCAAAAGGAGTTCCTAATAAAATACTCAATGGTAAGGACCAACTTTCATATTGGGCTGCTAGGATCAAAAACACAAATAATAATGAAAATGCAAGTATTGTTCCTAAAGATCCTGATGCCTTTTCTTCTTGAAATGACATCGCATTCCATGTATAGCTCATATCCTGCGGTAGCACTTCTGCGGCAACCTCCTTTAAGGCTGTTCTGGCTTGGTCGGATGTAAATCCCTCTCCGGGTATGCCTGTAACTTCAACAGATCTATATAGGTTAAAACGTGTTGTATAATCCGGTCCTGCAATTGGCCTGATGGTGGCTACTGTAGACAATGGAACCATATTTCCGTCCTTATTTTTAATAAAGAAGTTACTAATTTGCGATTCGTCAACCCTGTATTCAGGTTCAGCCTGTATATAGGTTTTATATAATCGACCAAACCGTGTAAAGTCATTGACATAAGAACCTCCCATAAAAGCACCCACCGTTGTATATAGATCATTTAAATTAATACCTAATTTAAGAGCCTTTTCCCTATCAATATCCATAAATCTTTGCGGTACATTTGCCTGAAATGTTGTAAAGGCTTTTCCAATTTCCGGTCGTTGATTAGCTGCTTGAATAAATTTTATGGTATTACTTGCCAGATAAGTAGGATCATTACCTCCTTTATCTTGTAACATGATACTAAATCCTGATCCATTTCCTAAACCGGGAATCGCCGGTGGTCCAAATGCAAATACAACAGCCCCTTTAATTTCGGTTGCTAATTTCCTATTCACTTGAGCAACAATTTCTACCGCGGTAAGATCTCTATCTCCCCAATCTTTTAATGATGCAAATAAGAATGCCGTATTAGATGTCATCGCCCCTGATAACATACTATATCCGGCTGCAGTTGTAACAAATTCTACTTCTTCCAATTCCATTAGTATTTCTTCAACATCCTTCGCAATTTTGTTTGAGCGCTGCAAAGAAGCAGCATCCGGTAACTGAATGTTTACAAAGAAATATCCCATATCCTCTTCGGGGATAAATCCGCCAGGGACAAGACCCCCAAATATACCTGCTCCCACTGTCATAATTAAGATAAAAATAAAACTGCGTTTTAATTTTCTACCAACAACATTGGTAAAACTCATATAAGATTCAGTCGTTTTATCGAAACCTTTATTGAACTTCCCAAAAAACCAACCCAGAGGTCCTTTATAAGGCTTGGGTTCTTTTAGTAGTAAGGAGCATAAGGCAGGGCTTAACGTAAGTGCATTCACAGATGAAACGAGAACTGAAACAACAATGGTAATAGCAAATTGTTGGTACAGTAAACCTGTAATTCCAGCCATACCTGCTACCGGTATAAATACAGCAACCAATACAAGTGTAGTAGCAATAATTGGCGCAGTTACTTTTTCCATGGCGTCTAAAGTAGCCTTCTTGGCGGTCATACCTTTTGCAATATTCACTTGTACTGCCTCTACAACCACAATGGCATCATCAACAACTATTCCAATGGCCAATACTAATCCCAAAAGCGATAATACATTTATTGTAAAACCAAGTGCAGGAAAGAACATAAAAGCACCTATTAATGATACCGGTATAGCCATGGTTGGAATCAATGTAGCACGCCAATCCTGAATAAAAATAAACACTACGATTATCACTAAAATCAAGGCAATTATCAAAGTTATAATTATATCCCTTATACCTGCCGTAATGGGAGCTGTAGAGTCTAAGGAAACATCATATTTTATACTTTCAGGAAAGTTTTTTTCCAATACATCCATTTCTGTCAAAACCTGTTTAGCAAGCTCAACTGCGTTAGATCCCGGTGCCTGGTAAAGAGCTACAATAGCTGCAGTTTCTCCATTCAATCTTGGTACCATATTATAGGTTTCCACTCCAAGATTAATGGTACTAACATCCTTTAATTTAATTTGAGATCCATCAGCTTGGGTTCTAACCACAATATCTCCAAAGGCATCAGGTGAATTAAATCGTTCGGGAAGTCTAACCGTATAGGTGAACTCAGTACCAGGTGGTGCCGGTTCCGCTCCGAATTTTCCTCCGGGTACGATTACATTCTGATCATTAATAGCTTTAATTATCTCAGGTACAGTTAACCCTAATTTTGATAAGCGGTCAGGTTTAATCCAAATTCGCATGGAGTAATCAGATGCTCCCATAACATTTACTCTACCAATTCCTTTTACTCTTGCCAGTTGGTCTTTAATATTGATCAGTGCATAATTGCCTAAAAAATCCTGATCGTATCGGCCATCAGATGTTAAGGTAACCAGCATTAGGATATTAGGTAAGGACTTTTCTGTTGTTACTCCATATTTTTTAACCGATTCAGGAAGTTTAGCTGTTGCTGCAGATACCCTGTTCTGCGTAAGAACAGTGTTCATATCCGGGTCGGTACCAACCGTAAATGAAACATCAATAACCATAGTACCATCGTTGGCATTGGTAGATTTCATATAGATCATGTTATCTACCCCATTGATCTGCTGCTCTAAAGGAGTAGCCATTGATTCTTCAACGTTCAATGCATTTGCCCCCGTATAGGTACCTCTTACCTGAACTATGGGAGGTGTAAGGTTAGGATATTGCTCAATAGGTAAACCAATCAATGAAACTGCTCCAACTATTACTATTACTATAGCTATTACCATAGCCACAATCGGGCGGTGAACGAAGAAATTCCCTTTATTTTCAGCCATATCTTATTTTTGAGGGTTAATTTGACTTTTAAATTCGGTTATTACCGGAACTACTTCCATATCTGATCTTACTTTTTGTAAACCTTCTAAAATAACTTTATCCCCATTATTCAATCCTTCTTTAACAACCAAAAATTCACCAATTTTTTCTCCAACAATAATTTGTTTACTTTTAATAATATTTTCTGAATTAACTACAAAGACCGAATATTGTCCCTGTAATTCTGAAACACATTTTTGAGGCACCAACAAAGCATCCTTTTCTTCTTTAACCATGGCTTTAACCCTGGCAAACTGACCCGGGCGAATCAAGCCATCCGGGTTCGGAAAAGTTGCTTGTAACAGTATGGCGCCAGTTGATGCATCAACATTTCTGTCAATAAAATCAATTTTACCTTTGTGCTCATATAATGTTTCATCAGCCAGAATCAATTCTAAATTTATCGTTTCGCCACTTGTTTGTATTTTTTTATTAAACTTTTTAATATAATCTCTTGCAATTTTTAAATACTGATTTTCAGAAAGAAAAAACTGAACTCTAACCGTATTGATTTTAGATACCGTGTTAAGTATAACAGGGTTTGGATCTTTACCGACAAACTCACCTTCTCTGGCCAAAGTTTTACCAATTATCCCATTTATTGGTGCATACATTTTTGTATATCCCAAATTGATTTCAGCAATATGTAAATTGGCCTTAGCGGCATCCAGAGAGGATAATGATGCATCTCTTTGCGCCTGCGCCATGTCTAATTCACGCTTACTTACTGCATCCATTGCAGCTAATGGCTTAATTCTATTTAAATCACTTTCTGTTTGAACTACAATGGTTTGTGCTTGTGAAACCATACTTTTTTGAGCTGCCACCGCCTCTTGAAACGGATCCGGGTCAATGGAATACAAAAGTTGCCCTTTTTTAACTCTTCCACCTTCTTTAAAATAAATTTTTTCAAGAAAACCTTCTACCCTCGCTCTTATCGGAATATCTTTTTCACCATAAACCTGCCCGACAAATTCTTCATAAATAGGTACAGTTTGGGGTTTGACTTCAAAAACTTCAAATTGTTGCGGTGGCATTATCATATTAGCCTTGTCCTTTTTACAGGAAATAGCGATAATGGTAACAATAAATATAAGCAAGTATATTTTTTTCATTTAATTAGTATTTAATTCTTTATAAAAATAAAAAAACTAAACGATTAAGTCTAGTTTTTATATAATAATTTAATATTTTCCTAGTAATAGGTAAACCGCCTGACCTGAGCAATGTATTTTGCGAGGCGCATTACCTGATGGCTATATCCATATTCATTATCATACCAAACATAAATAATAGCATTATTACCACCTCTTGAAACAATGGTTGCTTCACTATCATAAATAGATGGTTCAGAAGTACCAATAATATCTGAAGAAACCAATTCACTACTTAATGAATATCGTATTTGTTCTACCATACTGCCTTCTAATGCATCCTTTTTTATAATTGCATTCAAATCCTCTTTGGTTGTAGCCGCGAATAAATTTAAATTCAATATGGCCAATGATCCATTCGGAACAGGTACCCTGATAGCATTTGATGTTAATTTACCTTCCAATTCAGGTAAGGCCTTTGCAACGGCTTTACCAGCCCCGGTTTCGGTTATAACCATATTTAATGCTGCAGCTCTACCTCTACGGTATTTTTTATGCATATTATCCACTAAATTTTGATCGTTTGTATAGGCATGAATAGTTTCGAGATGTCCATTTTTAATCCCTATGGCATCATTAACAGATTTTAATATTGGTGTTATTGCATTTGTAGTACATGAGGCTGCAGAAAAAACATTAACTTTATTCGGATCATATTCTTTTTGGTTGACACCGTAAACAATATTTGGTACACCAATACCCGGTGCGGTCAACAGAACTTTATCCACACCATTAGCTTTTAAATGACGACCTAGTTCTTGTTTTGTTCTATAAGCACCTGAATTATCGATAACCAATGCATTTTCAATACCATATTTTGTATAATCAACATCTTCCGGTTTATTTGTAGATATAACAAAAACTGTTGTACCATTGATAATTAACGCCTTATTCTTAATGTCAGCCTTTACTGACCCTTTAAAATAACCATGTACAGAATCTTTTCTCAGCATAGATGCTCTTTTTTCCAATACTTCTGAAGTGATCTCGCCTCGAGTTACAATTGCCCGTAATCTCATCTGTTTACCTTTACCCGTTTTTGACATTAACTCCCTTGCCAATAACCTGCCAATTCTACCAAAACCAAAGAGCACAACATCTTTAGGTTGAAATCCATTGGTTTTTTTAGCATCCTTCAATTTATTTGATACAAATCCACCCAAATCATTATTGTCTGTCAAATGAAAAACATAAGCCAATTTACCTATATCTAATTTGGCTGGTGGCAAATCTAATTCTTGAATTCTTTTTGCAATTTCAACAGTATCAAAAATTGAAATTGGTTTTTGCACAAACTCTGTAGCATATTCAATTAAATTCAATATTTCACTAACATTCTTGTCTAATAATTGATTTCTAAACAAAACCAGTTCAATATTGTTTTCATACCAAAGATCACTAATTAATTTGATCAACTCAACAGTAGCTCTTCTTCTGTCTACCTGAAAAGTCAGTTCATTTTCATAGCTCTTATTTAAATCCATTTTTTAAATTTTTAAATTTGAATATTTCTGCAAAAATAACTGTTTTTTTAGATATTTCGTAAAATTAATCTCCGAAATCATTTCTTAAATAATTATTTCGCAAAAAATCGAAGTTCTATATGAATAGTACTGTTTATTATCATAAAATATATGTTAATAACCTTAAAATTATTACTTTTATTTTTCATCCAAATAAATTAATTATAATGAATGACAATAAATCAAAAATGGTTTCTCGAAGATCATTTGTACAAACCTCCCTGTTAGGGGCTGCAGGATTAACCATATTACCAGGTTTCTCAACTTTTAAACCCAATGAAAAAATAAATCTTGGTTTTATCGGACTCGGACGGCAGGCAATGTTTCTTTTAAATGGTTTTATAAATATTGACGGAGTTAAAGTACTTGCTGCTGCAGATGTTTATAATGTTAAAAACAAAAGATTCGAACAAAGAGTTACCGATTTTTATAAAAAGAAAGGAGAAAGTGTTGATGTTAAAACTTATGAAAAATATCAGGATCTATTGGCCAGAACAGATATTGATGCAGTAGTGATAGCTGTTCCTGACCACTGGCATGCTTTAATTGCAATAGATGCATTGAAGGCAGGTAAAGATGTTTATATTGAAAAACCATTAACCTTTACTATTCTAGAAGGTAAGGTACTTAGAAAAACTGTAAGAGAGCATAAGCGAATTTTAGCAGTTGGAAGCCAACAAAGATCTGACCCAAACTTTCAACATGCGGTAAAACTTGTTCAGGATGGGAAGTTAGGTGAAATCGAAAAAGTATTTTCATATGTAGGTGGACCACCAAAACCTTATGATCTTCCCAGAGAAATTCTGCCAAAAGATCTCAACTGGGATCTTTGGCTTGGCCCAAATCCCTATGTGCATTATAATCCTGAATTGAACCCTCCAATATCAATAAATCCGGAAGAGAATGAAAAATTCTGGGGAGGATGGAGATGGTATAAGGAAATGGGAGGTGGCTTTACAACTGACTGGGGAGCTCATATGTTTGATATAGCACAATGGGGTCTTGGAATGGATAAAAGTGGACCTATAGAAATCATACCAGCAGGATATGAAGATTACAAATTCCTTACTTATAAATATAAAAGTGGTACGATTATGACAGAGGAACCATTTGATAAAGGTAAAACCAAAGGTGTGAAATTTCAGGGTAAAGATGGTTGGATAGAAGTTTCAAGAGGTCATTTTAAGGCATCTAATCAATCCTTTGAACCCAACCTAAAGAAGGAATCTGGTCCATATGAAACAAAGATTCCTCATCAGATCAATTTCATTGAAGCCGTAAGAAATAGAAAAGATCCTGTTGTACCGGTAGAAATTGGTCATCGCTCTTGCACTGTTTGTACTTTGGGTAATATTTCATATGATTTAAGAAGACCAATAAAATGGGATCCTAATACTGAAGAGTTTGTAGATGATCTACAGGCCAATCTTTATATGCATAGAGAATATAGAAAAGGATATAAATTGCCTGCTTTATAAAAATTTCTTTTCTGTAATAGGCAGTTAGCAAAAAACCATCACGCTCAATTGCATGATGGTTTTTAAATATTTAACAATTGTTTAATTTTAATTTTCTCTTAATCTTATATAACCCAATTTACCTTTTTGTGTTAATATCTGTAATTCAACATAGTCTTTATTTTGATATTTTTTAAGTAACCGCTCCACATCATTCGCTGAGTTTACTTTTTGTTCTTCTATAGCTAAAATAATATCTCCACTTTGGATGCCATATGTTTCTTGCAAACCCTTGTTTTTCAGTTTGATGATTTTAACTCCATAATTAATCTCAAATCTATTTGCATCACTTTTAGAAATAGGTTTCAATTCGCCAATAAAATAATTAGAAAAATCAGTACTTCCATATTTTAATTTTCCAAATTGATTTTTTAATCTTACCTGGAAGATTTTCTCACTTTCATTTCTAATAACACGCACAGCAACCTTATCACCTGGTCTTTTAGAACCCAAAAATCCTTGCAGATCAGAAAATTTGGTAATTTTAACATTGTCCATTTTAGTTATTATGTCATTTGACAACAATCCTGATTCTTTCGCAGCTCCATGCTCAATAACTCTGGTTATGATAACACCTTCTGTATTGTTAACTCCAAAATCTTTAGATTTTTTGCTGTCAAGTTCTTCATAATTAATGCCTAAATAAGCTCGTTGCACATTGCCATATTCTAAAATATCTTCAATTACTTTTTTTGCAATATTTGAAGGCACAGCAAAAGAATAACCTATATAAGACCCTGTTTGTGATGATATGGCTGTGTTAATTCCTATCAAATTACCTCTTACATTAACCAGAGCACCGCCACTGTTACCAGGATTCACCGCTGCATCCGTTTGGATAAAAGATTCAATTCTGTTGTTGTTCCTTGAAATATTAATATCTCTGGCTTTTGCACTTACAATTCCCGCAGTAACTGTTGATGTCAGATTAAAAGGGTTTCCAACGGCCAAGACCCACTCACCAACCCGCAAATTATCAGAATTACCAAATGGCAAATTTGGTAAATTAGTTTGATCAATCTTCAATAAAGCAATATCTGTAGATTCATCTACACCAATAATTTCCGCCAGATAGGTTTCTTTATTGTTTAAAGTAATTTCCAATTCTTTTGCCCCTTTTACAACATGATAATTAGTAATTATATATCCATCAGGAGATATTATCACTCCAGATCCCGTTCCAACTATCCTTTGTTCTTTACTTGCAGATTGTCCATAAAAAAAATCCAACAAGGGGTTTGAACTTGTAGATGTTATGGAAACATTTTTGACATGTACCACAGCATGAACGGTTTTTTCGGCAATTTCGGTAAAATCAGTTTTCTCTGCGGCTGCAACATTAATGGGTTTATAGTTGGTTTGCATCAGAACAGGCGTTTCATTTATTTGATATAAACTATTATCTGATTTATCAAAAAACATTAAATATGAACCTAAAGTCAAGGCACCTCCTAAGGCTGAAACTAAAATTAAACTCAATATTTTTTTCATAATAATTATTGTTTTGAATCTTTATCCTATCAAAAATAATACAATACTCTTAATATCATTACACTTTAACTATACTTTAACAGCAATTAAATAGTATATTAATTCCTACATTTGCAACATGAAAATTAATTTTTATAAATATCAAGGCACTGGAAATGATTTTATAATCATTGACAATCGTGAGCATGATTTCCCAAAAGAAAATACCGAATTAATAAATGAAATTTGTGATAGAAAATTTGGAATAGGTGCTGACGGACTTATGTTATTGGAAAATTCGTCGATCAACGATTTTAAAATGCTTTATTTTAATGCAGATGGGAAAATTGGTTCCATGTGTGGAAATGGAGGGAGATGTATTGTTGCTTTTGCTCATTTATTAGGAATTATTAAGAATCAAACTACTTTTGAAGCAATTGGTAAATTATATCATGCAACAATTGAAAATGGCCTGGTTAGTTTAAAGATGAATGATGTTGACAAGATTGAAACTCATCAGGATCATGTTTTCCTCAATACAGGGTCACCTCATCATATTGCTTTTGAACAGGATCTATCTACTGTAGATGTATACCAAAAAGGAAAAGATATTCGTTATGGCGAACCTTATTTTGAAGAAGGTACCAATGTTAATTTCGTAGAGCAAATTAATGATAACACATTCAAAGTCAGAACTTATGAGCGTGGCGTTGAAAATGAAACTTTAAGTTGTGGCACAGGGGTAACAGCTGTGGCTATTAGTAGTCATGTTTTAAAAAAATCAAAAAGCGATCATATTAAATTACAAACACCCGGTGGCAATTTAGAAGTAGCATTTAATGTTATAGACGGAATATACACGAATATTATCTTAAAAGGTCCTGCAACATTTGTATTTGAAGGTACAATTGAAATTTAATCATGAAATTACTTGAAAATAATTTAATTAAATTAAGGGCATTGGAGCCTGAAGACTTAGATTTCTTATTTTCGGTCGAGAATAATAATGATTTTTGGGAAGTAAGCAGTACCATAACTCCTTTTTCTAAAAATATATTAAAGCAATACCTGGCTAATGCCCATCTTGATATTTTTGAAGCTAGACAGTTGCGCTTAGTTATTGTTGATGTTTTGCATAAGAAAAATATTGGATTGATAGATATGTTTGATTTTAATCCTCAACATTCACGGGCTGGAATAGGAATTCTCATTTTAGAGGAATTTCAAAATAAAGGATTCGCCGCAGATGCTTTAAAATTATTTTCTAATTATGCGTTTACACAATTAAATTTACATCAATTATATGCTAATATTCCGTCCGGTAATTTAAATAGTATAAAATTATTTGAAAAACTAAAATTTAAAAAGATCGGCACAAAAAAAGATTGGATAAAAAGCAATGGACTATTCAAAGATATACTTCTTTACCAAAAAATTAATTCAATATGAAAAAGAAAATTGTAATATCAATAATTGTCATATTTCTTATAATAGGTATATTTGCTTATCGTCTTTACAGCAAGATCTACATTTCAAATGTAAATCAAACGACCAATATCTTTATTCCTTCAAATGCAAACTTTGATACTTTGCTAAAATATATAGATCCTTACCTGATAAATCAAAAAAGCTTTATCTGGGTTGCTCAGAAGAAAAATTACCACAATAAAATTAGGTCTGGTAAATTTAAGATCACCGAAGGCATGAACAATGATGAGTTGATTAACCGTTTAAGAGGCGGTAAAGCAGAAACAATTAATTTGGTATTCAATAATCAAGACAGCTTCGAGAAACTTGCAGGAAGAGTAGCTATTCAAATTGAAGCCGATTCTATTGCTTTACTGGAAGCCATGAATGATGAAGATTTTTTGGCGAAGAACAATTTTAATACTGAAACTGCCTTGGCTATGTATATACCGAATTCATATGAATTTTATTGGAATACATCTGCCGTAGAGTATCGAGAAAAAATGTTTAAGGAATACCAACTTTTTTGGAACAAATCAAGAATTAATAAGGCTAAAAAACATAAACTTTCACCAATCCAGGTAACCATTCTTGCGTCTATAGTTCAAAAAGAAACCGCTACAATATCGGAAAGACCTAAAGTAGCCGGGCTATATTTAAATCGTCTAAAAGATTTTTGGCCCTTACAGGCAGACCCGACAATAATTTATGCTATTAAACAAAAATACGGTCAGGAAACAGAAATAAAACGCGTTTTAAATAAAGATCTAACCATTGATTCACCATATAATACGTATTCAAATTTTGGTTTACCTCCCGGCCCAATAGGAATGCCCGATATTTCATCAATTGAAGCCGTTTTAAATCCAACTGAACATAATTATTACTATATGTGTGCCAGTGTAGATAATATAGGCTTGCATGAATTTGCCAAAACCTTGGGAGAACACAATAAAAACGCCCGAAAATATCAAAGGTGGGTGACTAATCAAGGTATTAAAAGATAATATGCAATACCCTCGCAATAATGAATCGAATATATTGCAATTAAAAAGATATTATTTTCTTTTATTTTTTTTGATATTTATTTTAAATATCCAATCTCAATCAAAACCTTCTTTTTTTCAACGATCCGATACTTTGAATTTAAAAAGGCGGAGAGCTGTTTATATATCCGAAGCGGCCGGTGCTACCATAGCCTTAATAGGTTTGAATCAACTTTGGTATGCTGACTATCCTCGCTCTAGTTTTCACTTTTTTAATGATAACTCATCATGGATGCAAATGGATAAGTTCGGGCATGTATTCAGTTCCTATTATATCGGGAAAATGGGTATGGATGCCTTAAATTGGGCTGGCGAATCAAAAAAGAAACAACTTATCTATGGAGCAACATTAGGTTTTGTTTTTTTGACCACAATAGAAGTTTTTGATGGATTTTCAGAAGAATGGGGATTTTCAACGGGTGATGTATTAGCGAATGCTTTAGGTACCAGCTTGTTAATTGGGCAAGAATTATTGTGGGATGAACAACGGATACAATTTAAATTTTCGTTCCAAACCACACAATATGCAGAAAACCATCCTAATGAACTGGGTAAAAATACATTACAACAAATTCTCAAAGATTACAACGGACAAACTTATTGGCTTTCAGTTAATCTGTGGTCGTTTTTTAAAGAGAGTAAAATTCCGAAATGGTTGAATTTTTCACTTGGATATGGCGCGAATGGTCTTCCTGAGAATAGTTATGACTTTTCTTTTCGGCCTCCTGAGCCAATTGAATCCTATAGGCAATTCTTTACTAGTATTGATGTAGACCTAACAAAAATCAATACTAATTCAGATTTTTTAAAAACTTTATTCAATATTTTTAATTTTGTCAAAATACCGGCTCCAACCTTTGAATACAGGAGCAATGGAAATTTTAAATTTCATTTGTTATATTTTTAAATATCTACATGTCAATACTTTAACAATATTTTAACTTTTACTATTTAATATTAATGTTGTATATTTGCCTCAATTAGTTTTGTATTATTTAGATGCCCCGAACTAATAAATACATTATTATGAAAAAGAAAATTATACTTATCCCTCTGAGTGTATTCTTGATTATAACTTTCACAAAGTTAAATATCCAAAATTTCAGTGGTAATAACAAGGTAATTTATAATTTACCAAAAGCAAATTGTATTTCTACAGTTTATAGGGAAATTCAACCATTTGAAATATTTTTCACCCCCATTGTAGATGATAGCTTTATTGGTTTTAAAGAGGCTTTAGCTTATAAAGAATCGAGAGGGAAATATGGCAAAATTAATACGTTTGGCTATCTCGGTAAATATCAATTTGGCACATCAACTTTGAATAGGATAAAAATTTATGATACAAAATCATTTTTAAACGATCCTCAATTACAGGAAGAAGCGTTCTACACTCTTTGTTCATTGAATAAATGGATTTTAATTCGAGATATTAAAAGAAGTGTCGGTAAAAAAATAAATGGTATTGAAATTACCGAATCCGGTATTTTAGCGGCAGCTCATTTAGCTGGTGCAGGTAATGTAAAAAAATATTTAAGAAGCAATGGAAAAACTATAGCTACTGATGCTTATGGAAGCGATGTACAACACTATATGAATAAATTTGCCGGTTATGACACTTCATTTGTCAAACCTATTAAAAATGCCAGTATTTAAACATACAAAAAGTGGCCAGGCACTTCTTTATTTAGTCAAATTCTATTTAATTAATTCGGTCTATTATATTGTTATGCTTTTTCCTATAAATATTTGCACTTGCTTGAGTTTGACCGTATTTAATTCTCACACGCTCCTTTTCGGATAAGGCACCATCTGACTTAGCGATTTTCTTTTGATTCTGAATTCTCATTTGCTGCTGTACTAAATATTTAGTTTCATTTTTTTTAAGTTCACCCATGTTCCAACCATTAGCAATTCTTTTCATTTAATTTTTTTTGTGTTTTATTGATCCCTATAGAATTTTGTGATATTGCTACCATGCCCTACAATAGAAAAACACTTAAAATAATTAACTTTTTTATAACTTGATTTTTAAAATTATAAATCTAGCACTATGAAATTATATCAAAGTTTAAATAAAAAATTAAAAAATGGTAACCTGGAACTTAATTTTTATGGATTATAAAAATGCAAGGTCGTTTGTGAAGTTCAATACTATGCCTTTTCCATTCGCTTATAGTCAAGGTTTTGATATTCTCAGTTGTCAGAGTAATATCAACTGCCACACATAGCAAAGTTGCAGGTGTTAAGATACTTTTCAGGTCGTTAAACAGTTTTTCATTTCTATATGGAGTTTCAATAAAAATTTGAGATTGATTTTTTATTTTTGATAGTTTTTCTAATTCTTTGATCGCTTTTTTCCTTTCCGATTTATCGATTGGCACATAGCCATTAAAAGCAAAGTTTTGCCCATTCAAACCAGAACTCATCATTGCCATGGTTATAGATGATGGTCCTACCATTGGAACAACATTAATATTTTTTTGATGAGCCAGCATTACAATATTTGCACCGGGATCGGCAATTGCCGGAACACCAGCTTCAGATAGCAATCCAATATTTTTTCCATGATAGCAAGGATCAAGAAATGATTTAGATTCAAATTCTGTGGTGAATTTATCCAGCACAAATATTCTTAAAGATGGTTGAGATTTTCTCGGAGTGATTTTTTTAATAAATCTTCGGGCTGATTTTTCATTTTCCACAATAAAATAATCAACTTCTTCTACTATTTTTTTTACCGAAATTGGTAAAACCTCAAGTGGTTCATTATTACCTAAGGTTGTAGGAATTAAATATAATTTGCCAAAGCTGGTTTTCATTAGTCTACCATTTTTCTTGCTATTACATCACAGGCTTTATCCAACATTTGAAAAACTATTTCAAACCCATCTTCACCCTGGTAATATGGATCTGGTACTTCTTTTGACATATTTGGATAGACTTCTTCTAAGATTAAACGAACCTTTTCTCTTTCGTGATCAAATCTTGCAATGTTAAGCACGTCGTTTAAATTATTTCTATCCATCACATATATCAAATCAAAATTTTCAAAATCAGAATAAGTGAATTTTCGGCAATGTTGATCAGTTATATCTATAAGATGTGAATTAGCAACTTCAATTGATCTTGAATCAGGTAATTCGCCTATATGCCAACCTCCGGTACCAGCTGATTCAACCAATATTTTATTTTTTGTTTTAGATTTTAAAATTCCTTCAGCTAATGGTGATCTACAAATATTTCCAAGACAAACCATTAAAATTTTTATCATAAATACAAAATTAAAAAGTAAGCTTTTTTGTTAACTCATCAACATATTTACGGAATTGCTTATCCGTTTCGGTAAGATTATCAACCGTCTTACATGCATGCAACACCGTAGCGTGGTCTCTACTACCAATTTGAGAGCCAATACTTGCCAATGAAGCCTTAGTCATTCGTTTTGCAAAAAACATTGCTAACTGACGTGCCTGTACAATATGACGTTTTCTTGTTTTTGATTGTAGGGTTGTTACATCCATTTCAAAGTATTTAGAAACTACTTTTTGGATATAATCAATAGAGACTTCTTTTTTTGTGTTTTTAACAAATTTATCTACAATTTGTTTGGTAAGTGAAAGTGTAAATTCTTTTCGATTAAAAGAAGCTTGAGCAATTAATGAAATTAAAACACCTTCCAATTCCCGAACATTTGTTTTTATATTTTTTGCAATATATTCAACTATATCTTCTGGAATCTCAACCCCATCTCTGAACATTTTACTTTTTAAAATAGAAATACGAGTTTCATAATCCGGCGGAATTAATTCAGCAGACAGTCCCCATTTGAATCTGGACAAAAGTCTTTGCTCAATATCTTGCATATCAACAGGTGCCTTATCTGATGTCAATATTACTTGTTTGCCATTTTGATGTAGATGATTGAAGATATGGAAGAAAACATCTTGAGTTCCGGATTTTCCTGATAAAAATTGAACATCATCAACAATTAACACATCGATCATTTGATAAAAATGAATAAAATCATTACGTGTATTAGATTTTACTGAATCAATAAATTGTTGTGTAAATTTTTCTGCAGAAATATATAAAACTGTTTTTTCAGGGTATCTTTCCTTAATCCTAACCCCAATTGCCTGAGCAAGATGTGTTTTTCCCAGGCCTACTCCACCATAAATTAACAAGGGGTTGAAAGAAGTTCCACCTGGCTTGTTTGATACAGCCATGCTTGCAGATCTTGCCAATCTATTGGAATCACCTTCAATAAAATTTTCAAAATTATAATTAGGATTTAATTGAGATTCGATTTTAACCTTTTGAATACCCGGAATAATAAATGGGTTCTTTAGTTCTCTTTTATCAATCTCTAAAGGAACTGTAACACCTTGTGAATTGAACGGATTTTTATTTGAACTGGGAAATTTAACCGTGTGCGGTTTTTTATTACTATAGGTATTTTCCATCCTTACATCATAAACTAACTTTGCATTATCACCTAATTCTCTGACTAATGAAACTCTTAATAATTTAATATAGTGCTCTTCCAACCACTCGAAAAAGAATTTGCTCGGCACTTGTATGGTTAAAACATCACCTGATATCTTTATGGGTTTTATTGGTTCAAACCATGTTTTATAAGCTTGTGGTTTGATATTATCTTTAATAAAAAGCAGGCAATTATTCCATACAGAGGAGGCTGTCTTAGTCATTTAATTGAAATATTTTGAATTAGTTCTGTTCCCTTTTTTTTACAGAAAATAGGTTTCCCTTTTCTTTATACAAATTTGTGAATAAAGTTTAGTATAAAAAAATAAATTTGCTATTGATTATTAAATATTTTTTACGTAAACTGTTGCACTCACAAAGTACGAAAAAATGATCAAAAATGAAATAAAATTTAGAGTAAGATATGGAGAAACTGATCAAATGGGCTATGTTTATTACGGTAATTATGCACAATTTTTTGAAATAGGAAGAGTGGAATGGCTTCGTAGTCTTGGTGTTAGCTATAAAAGCTTAGAAGAATCTGGTGTAATGCTCCCCGTTTTAAATTTAAATGTAAATTTTTTAAAGCCGGCTAAATATGATGATTTATTAACTGTAATTACTACTTTAAATAAAAAACCTCTCGTAAAGATTGAATTTGATTTCGAAATTTTTAACGAAAATAAAGAACTTTTAACAACCGGCTATACAAGTTTAGTTTTTATTGACATGAAAAAGAACAGACCTACTAAAGCTCCCGAAGAATTATTAAATCAAATATATGCCCATTTTAATTAATCAGTTCAATTTTTACGCATCGTAAGTTTTCAAATAATTTTTTAATAATTTCAGAATCCTTTTTTCTTATAGTAATTTCGAATTTACATTGCATAAGCATTTCTTGCTTAACAATGTTAATGTTTCTTTCTTTTATTATTTTTATAATTTTATTAGTATCGGCATATTCAAATTGCAGCAGTAAATTAACATTAACTGTTCTACTGATAATCTTAGACTCCATCAAGGTAAATTTAGCCGTATTTCTATAAGCATTAATTAGCCCTCCAACACCCAATTTTGTGCCACCAAAATACCTGACTACTATTATTAAAACATTGGTTAACCCAAATGATTCAATCTGGCCGTAAATAGGTTGTCCGGCGCTATTATTTGGTTCGCCATCATCATTTGCACGAAAAGAAATATTATCAACACCTATTCTCCATGCATAACACCAATGCCTGGCTTTCTGATGCTTATGTTTTAATTTAGTTATTATTGGTGTTACTTCTTTTTCTGTAGAAATTGGATAGGCGTAACCTAAGAATTTACTTGCTCGATCTTTGAAAATTACTTCATTTGAAGGTTTTGCTAATGTTTTATATTCATCAACCATTTCCAAAAATATTATTTTAATTATATACTCTCTAGTTCTTGTTTACCTAATAATATACTTTTAACTGAAAACAACTCAATTACCTCTTCTTTCTTCGGACGTAAATGCCAAGTCTTAATTCTAAGCTTTTGAGCTGATTCAATATTTTTTAAAGTGTCATCAACAAACAATGTCTCCTCTGGTTTTAAACAATTTTCATCAAGTATTAATTGAAATACCTCGGGTTCAGGCTTAATGTGGTTAATCATAAAAGAATAATAAATTTTCTCAAAACAATTTGCAAATCTACTATAAAAGTCATATCCAACCTGAGCCCTAAAATACGTTACATGTGTTTCATTGGTATTGCTCAACAAAAAAAGACGATAAGTATTCGAAAGGGTTTCTAAAAAGGTAAGGCGGTGTTTTGGGAAATCAATTAACATAGAATTCCATGAATCAATCAATTGTTCTCTAGTTTTATTCGAAAATAATTTGGTGTAGTACTGAATAAATTCAACTGTCGTCACCAAACCTTTATCATATTTTTGATTCATAATGAGCATTTCTTCACTAAAATTTTTTATTCCTAGTTTAAGAAATTCTTCTTTTGAACTACTATGATCCAGATCGATAAAAACATCTCCTAGATCAAAAATTATATTTTTAATCATTTGAGTAAACTGAGAGTTTGTTATTCTTAATCTTCAATTGAGATATGCAATTTATAAATTTATTTTTTTTTGCAAATAATTCAGGAGATTTTAATCCGTTATTAAAAAAGTTATCTCCTTCAAATATTCTCGCTTCATCCCAATAATCAGCATCAATAAAACTTTGTAAGGTCTTGGCGCCACCTTCAATTATTATAGATTGTATGCCTCTTAAATAAAGTATATCAATAATTTGCTTTATAATATTCTTCGAGAAATCAATCACTTCAAAATGTATATTATTATTGATTAAAGGTATATTTTTTTTGGTAAATATTATAGTTTGAAGATCTTCATTATAGAAATTATAGCTATTTGGAATTTTCAAACTTCTATCTAAAGCAATTCTTATTGGTGAATTACCATAATAACTACGTGCATTTAAATTGGGGTTATCATTTAACGCTGTAGTAGTTCCTACTAAAATTCCTTCTTCTTCCGTCCTCCATTTATGCACCCTTTGTAAGGAATAGTTGTTAGAAATCCAGATTGGTTCCTTGTTTTTTCGGTTAATGGTTTTGGGATAAATAAATCCATCTTTAGTTTCCGCCCATTTTAATATAATATAGGGGCGCTTTTTTTGATGAAAAGTAAAGAATCTTTTATTGAGCCTTACACATTCCTTTTCCAAAATACCTAGGTTAACATTACAACCGTTTTTCCTTAAATAATCAATTCCTTTTCCATGAACATCGTTATTATAATCCATAGTGCCAATTACAACATTTTTAATATTCATTTTCACAATTAAATTGGCACAAGGTGGTGTTTTACCATAATGAGAACAGGGCTCCAAATTTACATAAATAGTCGATTTTGCCAACAAACTTTGATCTTTGACATTATTTATTGCTATAACTTCAGCATGATCTTCACCTGCTTTTTTATGCCAACCTTCTCCTATTATTTTATTATCATAAACAATTACACTTCCCACAAGCGGGTTTGGGTATGTTAGGCCTAAGCCATATTTAGCTATGGTTAAACAACGTTGCATATATTTAATATGATTATTCAATTTTTTCTATATTTTATACGAATTTAAAAAAAGATTATATTTAAACTTGCATTCAGAATTTTATTTTACATAATTAATGAATCAAAAAATTGAAATCCGGCCAATTAAAAAAGCAGATAACGTTGCAATTTCTCTTATAATAAAATCAGCCTTGGAAGAATTCAATTCGGCTATTGAAGGTACAGCTTATACAGAAAAAGAAACTGATGACTTGTACAATGCTTACACAAATGATCAATCAATTTACTATGTTGCTGTTCTACATAATGAAGTTATAGGTGGTTGTGGTATTAATTCATTAAAAGGAGGTAATTCAGAAATATGCGAACTACAAAAAATGTATTTAAGCCCTAAGGCAAGGGGTTTAAAATTTGGTGAAAAACTTCTTGTAAAATGTTTAGATTTTGCCAGAGATGTCGGATTTAAAAAAAGTTATTTAGAAACATTTCCCAATATGGAATCTGCGATAAAATTATATGAAAAGAATGGTTTTAATAAAATAAATCATTCTCTTGGAAATACTTGTCACTATTTATGCAATGTCTGGATGCTGAAAGATCTATAATTCCATGATTAAGCCAAACCACAAACTTTACTTTTATCAATCAATCAATTAAATACAATGATAATTAAAAAATTAAAAGAAATTTTTCTTTCAGAACTTAAAGGAGTTTATCCTAAACCAGAAATTCAAAGTTTCTTTTATTTACTTACCAATTACCATTTAGAATTAGATAGAATAGACATTGCCCTAGATCCGAAATTTGAAATCAAATCCTTTATTGAGCAAAAATTTCATTCCGCTCTAGCGGATTTAAAAAAAGAAATTCCGATACAATACATCATTGGTGAAACGGAATTTTATGATTTAAAATTTAAAGTAAATAAACATGTTTTAATTCCAAGGCAGGAAACTGAAGAATTAATAGAATGGGTAATTAATGATGTAAAAAGTGAGAAGCTGAAAGGCAGAACTAATACAGTTAAGCAGCCAGGTATAAAGATTTTAGACATTGGTACGGGTAGTGGATGCGTTTCAATTTCACTGGCCAACAAACTAACATTTAGTGAGGTTTGGGCCTTGGATATATCAGATAAAGCCTTAAATGTGGCTAAAAGAAATGCCGATCTAAACAATGTTCATATTGAATTTTTAAAGCTGGATATATTAATAATCAAAAAATTGGCAACAAAATTTGACATTATTGTTTCTAACCCGCCCTACGTAAGAGAGCTTGAAAAAAAACAAATGAAAAGTAATGTTTTAAAATATGAACCACCCTTAGCACTTTTTGTCGAAGACAATAATGCCTTACTTTATTATGATAAAATTGCTGACTTTGCTAAAGAAAATTTGACGAAAAGCGGGCTTCTCTATTTTGAAATAAACCAATATTTTGGTAAAGACATTATTGAATTATTAAAGAAAAAAGGTTTTCAAAATATAGAACTTCGAAAAGATATTTATGGTGTTGATAGAATGGTAAAAGCAACTATTTAATTCGATTCAAAATTATTCTTTATTTTTGCCCAATGCGAATTGATATTATTACAGTTTCTCCGGAGTTAATTAAAAGCCCTTTTGAGTTTTCGATAATCAAACGAGCTATTGATAAAGGCTTGGTAAATGTTCATTTTCATGACTTAAGAAATTATGCAATAAATAAATACGGTAAAATTGACGATTATCAATTTGGTGGCGGTGCGGGTATGGTATTAATGGTCGAACCAATTGATAAATGCATTTCAAACTTATTTACTCAAAGGCATTATGATGAGATCATTTATATGACACCTGATGCAAAAACCTTAAATCAAAAAACAGCTAATTTCTTATCGTCAGCCGAAAATATCATTATTTTGACAGGTCATTACAAAGGTGTTGACCAGAGAATAAGAGATAAATTTATAACTAAAGAAATTTCAATTGGTGATTATGTTCTTTCAGGCGGAGAACTAGCCGCAGCAGTTCTATGCGATGCAATAATAAGACTCATACCAGGAGTTTTAGGAGATGAAACTTCAGCCTTGACGGATTCGTTTCAAGACAATCTATTAGCACCACCTGTGTATACAAGGCCTGCCGAATATAAAAATCTAAAGGTTCCTGAAATTTTGCTTTCGGGAAATTTTCCGAAAATTGATCAGTGGAGACATGATGAAGCGATGAAAAGAACTAAGTTAATTCGACCAGATTTACTAAATAATGAAGAAAATTAACATGAAAATATTTGTATTATTTATTGTGTTCTTCTCAAATTTAATTATATACGGTCAACATGATAGTATAATAAACATTCAACAAAAACAACAAAAGCAACAAAAATCATTTTTAAAGCAATCTATATTTCCACTTACTTTGATCGGCACAGGACTGTTTGTCAATTATTCAAACGGCAGTTTAGGTAAGGAAAATTTACAAGAAAAAATAAATGAACAATTTCCTGATTTCAATACAAGTGTTGACGACTATTTACTTTTTGTACCGGCATTGACTATGTATACTGCTGATTTATTTAAAGTAGAAAGTAAAAATGACGTATTTACTCAAACTAAGTATTTAACAATAGCTCTATTGGCTAATAATATTATAACTTTCGGAATCAAGAGTATTACTCAGGAATCGAGACCCAATGATTGGAATAAGTTTAGTTTCCCCTCTGGTCATACCTCAAATGCATTTGTAATGGCTACTGTATTATTTCATGAATTTAAAGATTCAAGCTCATTAATAGCATATAGTGGTTTTGCATTTGCAACAGTTACAGGTGCTCTTAGAGTATTAAACAATTACCATTGGGTTTCTGATGTTTTGGTTGGTGCTGGTATTGGAATCATTGTTGCGGATTTAGTATACCGATTTGAACCACTCAAAAATTGGAACCCTTTTAAAAGTGAAAAAATTAGCACTATTATTAGTCCCATTTATTTTGAAAATAGTGTTGGACTCTATGCCAATATCCGGTTTTAAAGAAAATTAGCACGAATAAAAAGAGCTAAAATAATTTAAAAAGTCTTTTATTTTATTTAAAAAATAATTCCTAGATTTGCAAACTCAAAATTAACCTCTGACGAAAATCGTGCATGTTGATATTTGGTCAACCATTTTAAATAAGAATAATGGAAAATTTAGTAGATTTTGTACAAAAGGAATTTGTATCAAAAAATGATATCCCTGAATTTGCTGCTGGTGATACCGTAACGGTTTATTATGAAATTAGAGAAGGTAAAAAAACACGTACGCAGTTTTTTAAAGGTGTAGTAATTCAAAGACGCGGAAGCGGAAGTTCGGAAACTTTTACAATTAGGAAAATGTCAGGAACAATTGGAGTTGAACGTATTTTTCCAATTAATTTACCGGCAATCCAAAAAATTGAAGTAAATAAAAGAGGTAATGTTAGGAGAGCCAGAATTTTCTACTTTAGAAATCTTACAGGTAAGAAAGCTCAAATCAAAGAGAGAAGAGTTTAATACTCCATTTTATAAATAAGTAATCCCATCTGAAAATTAACAGATGGGATTTTTTTATTAACAAATGTTGATAATCGTTCTTCATTGTTTGTTAAAAACTATATGGATTAAATTTAAAATTATATTAATATTATTATTAATTTTGATTAAGATTTGAAAGTTAAATTAGTTTCAAGTAATGTAAACGATGGCGATGCAGATCAATAAAGTTTATGTTATTATTAGTTTAACAGGAAAATCTGTTAAAACGTAAAGTTTTAACGTGTAAAAGATATTCTTATATATAATGATCTGAGTATTTAGCATAGTTGGTGATTTAAAGAGTATTGATTACACAATAAATACACTAAGTTTTTTACAGTGAATATTTATAACTTAGGTTGTAATAATTTATAGTAATTGGTTAGCGTATTTAAAGAAATAAATTGCTTGACATTACGATTATTATAACATGCAAATGTTAGAATGAGAAATAATTTTAAAGCTAAATGTTTCGGCAAATATCCATAACAAAGAAGAAATTCTATGTTATGGATATTGTTTTGATAAGCATCAGGTTATCAACAAATGTTAATAACTTTTGTTAACAGCCTGTTTGTAATTTAATTACAGTTTCACCGGTGTTTTAGGTCCCATCTCATTAAATTTGCTACATGTCGGTTTGTTTTTGAAACAATCCCCTAATATAGTTATGAAAAACTGTTTCATTAACAAGCAGTGACTATAGATTAATTTCTATAATTCGTTTAAGCTTAATTTAAATTTTGAAGTGTTTAGCACACCAATGGATAAAATTAAGTTAAACGGTAATTAAAATAGCGATTTTAATGGTATACTAACATTAAATCCCCCTATTTTAAAGCAATAGCCAATGTTTAAAGTTACTATTAAATATTGTGCAAGCGTAATTACAAAGCCATATCAAAAACTATTTTTTTTATGGCTTTTTTATTTTAGTAAATCACATCATTTCTACACTGTAACAGATCTCACGAAAAAACTTCTTTTTTATGTTTTTAATCAGTAATTACTTTCTTTACGTTTAGTATATTTGCAGCAATTTAAAAATTTTAAGAATGACTAAAATAAAAGTAGCCAACCCCATAGTTGAATTAGATGGGGATGAAATGACAAGAATAATTTGGAAATTTATCAAAGACCAACTAATCCTACCCTATTTAGATTTAGAAATAAAATATTTTGATTTAGGAGTTGAATATCGAGATGAAACTAATGATCAAGTAACTATTGATGCTGCTGAGGCCATAAAAAAATACAATGTTGGTATTAAATGTGCGACCATTACTCCCGATGAAGGCAGAGTTAAAGAATTTAATTTAAAACAAATGTATCGTTCACCTAACGGAACTATTAGAAACATTGTGGGCGGAACAATTTTTAGAGAACCAATTATCATGAAAAATGTGCCTCGTTATGTACAAGGTTGGACAAAACCAATAGTAATTGGCCGTCATGCTTTTGGTGATCAATATAAAGCTACTGATATTGTAACCAAAGGTAAAGGTAAACTTACCATGACCTTTACGCCCGAAGACGGCAGTAAAGAACAATCATTTGAAATTTATAATTTTGAAGAAAACGGTGTTGCTATGGCTATGTATAACATCGACTCTTCAATTTATGGGTTTGCCAGATCTAGTTTTAGACAAGCATTAAAAAAAGGATGGCCTCTATATTTGAGTACAAAAAATACTATATTAAAAGCTTATGATGGTAGATTCAAAGATATTTTTGAAGAAGTTTATTTAAATGAATACAAAGATAAATTTGAAAAAGCCGGAATTACATACGAGCATCGTTTAATTGACGATATGGTTGCAGCAGCAATGAAATGGAATGGTGGATTTGTTTGGGCCTGTAAAAATTATGACGGTGATGTACAATCGGATACGGTTGCACAAGGCTTTGGATCATTAGGTTTAATGACATCAGTTTTAGTAACTCCTGATGGTAAAACTGTTGAATCAGAGGCTGCACACGGAACAGTAACACGTCATTTTCGTCAACATCAACTTGGAAAAGAAACTTCAACAAATCCTTTAGCTTCAATATTTGCATGGACAAGAGGTTTAGATCACAGAGGTAAATTAGACAATAATCAGGAACTAGTCAATTTTTGTCAAACTCTAGAAAAGGTTTGTATCGATACCGTAGAAAGTGGTAAAATGACCAAGGATTTGGCCATATTAATCCATAAGGACAAAATGACCAGTGATCATTACTTGAACACACAAGAATTTTTAAATGCCTTAAAAGAAAATTTAGAGAAAGCTTTGGCTTAATCTAATTTCATTTTTAATTAAAGCTTCAATAAATATTGAAGCTTTTTTTATTTGTTTTTTTTATTCACATCTTATAATTATCTTAGTTTAATAAATAATTTTAGAATGAAAAAAAGAATTAAGGAAAAGACCTTTGAAAATAAGGCCTCCAAGTCTCTATTTCAGAAAGGTTTAAAATATTTGGCAATTTCGTTACCATTGCTTTTTATTTCGCCAATAATTATTACTATTGGTTTCAAAGCGATCAATAAAAGCAATAATTATCTATTATTAATTATAGGATGTATATTAACCATAATAACTATTGTTATGGTAATACAAGCTTTTCGTCTTATTTTAAAATCACTTTTTAATAAATGAAAAGAAACCCATTATTTATCAGGCTGACCCAATGGGAGCATTGGCCAACGCTTGTTTATTATATACCTTTAATTCCTTTTTTTTTATTGAGGTCAATAAAAGCCCGACACCCTATATTTTATTTAGCAACAAATCCAGGTATTTATTTTTCTGGTAACGGAACAGAATCTAAACATAAGACTCTTTCAATGGTACCTGAAAAATATCGGCCAAAGGGCATGCTTGTATTAAAAACTGACGATAATCAAAAAACATTGAACAGATTTGAATATAATAATTTCGAATTCCCTGTTATCGCCAAACCAGATATAGGTTTTCGAGGCTATTTGGTTAAAAAAATTGATTCACAAAATGACTTGATCAATTATTTGAATAATGTTGATGAAGATATTATTATTCAAGAATTTATTTCTTACAAAAATGAATTTGGAATTTTTTATTATAGAATACCTGGTGAAGATAAAGGTAAAATTACATCAATAACCATTAAAAAGTTTATTTCAGTAATAGGAGATGGATATAGTTCTTTATCAGAATTAATTTTAAATGATGAAAGGGCGTTTTTGTATATGGCTCTTTTCAAAAACATCCATAAAGACAAAATGGAAACCATTTATAAAAAAGGTAAAGAAATAACGCTTTCAGTTATCGGCAATCATTCAAAGGGAACTCAATTTTTAAATGGAAACCATCTTATTGATAGAGATTTAGAAAATTTTATTAATAATTTGTGTAAACAAATTGAAGGTTGGTATTACGGCCGGCTTGACATTAAATATAAGGATCTGGAAAATTTAATAAAAGGAAAAGATTTCAAAATATTAGAAGTGAATGGAATAATTTCTGAACCTACCCATATTTATGATGCTTCATATAAAAATGCTTCCTTCTTAAAAGCAGTAAAAACTATTAATAAGCACTGGGATATAATGGGTGAAATTGCAATAAAGAATCATGTTGAATATGGTATAGAATACCCCAAGTTTCTTCCTTACTTAAAAAACATGCTTTGGTTAAGAACATATACTAAAAAGTTAAAAAAGCTAAACAAGAAGGAGTTCTGATATGTTGATTAATATTTTTCAAACTAAATCAAATATTAATTTTCAATCAATTTATCTCTCGGTGTAGTCGGGTTATACCCAAAATCCGCATCAGGCAGTTCAATTCCCAATTGTGAGATAACATAACCAATACTTGCAAAATGGTGAATAGCATGACTATGCGCCTGTATCAATGCCGATGCCAAGGTGTAATTTGCAGTAACAACACCTAATCCCAGATCATCTTTAACTTCAACTACAGCATCCAAATTCACAGATTTTAATTTTTCAAGTTTCGACAATATTTCTTCAAAATACAACAAACCAACATGGACATGTATTTCTGCTGATTCATTTCTTTTTCTAGCAGCTAAATCTACCTTACCACTTTTAATACCTTTAAAAACACAATCAAAAACATCTAATATATGACGCATATGAATTCCTATACTTGAATTATAAGGAGCAACTGAACTATCACTATACTGTTTATCATCTATTACATTCAATAATTTTACACCTCTATTTAGGTTATGGGTAATTGCTGAGATCATTAAAATTTTTATTTATCTGTCGCTAATTTAACAAATTAATTACTTTAAATATTTAAATAGTGTCAAAATTCCTAGAAAAAGGAATAAAACACTCAATATATAATTGATATTTCTAGCAATAAATTGTGCTTTCTTTTCAATAAAACTCGCAAAGAATACATACGTTGCAAACAAACTAAAAGCTCCTAAAAAAACACCTCCCACAAAAATACTAATATATGGTTGACTCATAATTAGCAATCCTTTTTTTTCAAGAACTGAACTCAACACCAAATAAAATGGAATCGCCAACATATTCATTGCTGACAATAACATACCGATTAAAATAAAATTTCCTTTTTGTTTTTTTCCCTCTCCTTTAAATTTTTTACGTGCCTGGAATAAAAAAAATATGGACATCGCGAATAAAACTATAATACCGGCTATTGTGAGCCTATCAATTATTTCAGGATGTTTAACAAAATATTTTGTAAATGCTAATGCAATATATGCCTGTGGTATTACAATGATCGCTGCACCCAATGAAAATAACAATGCAGATCTTTGGGTTTTTTCAATCTTAGTACGTACAGCTGTCATATTCAACATCCCTGGTGGTGTTAAACTTACAAAAGCCATGGTAAAGCCTAAAATTATGTGTAATAAATATTGCATAATATCAAATTTTAAATTTTATAAATGTAAACAATCTCTTTTTAGTAATTAATATTTTTTAGCCAAAAATAGATTTGAATAATTTATTAATGTCCTCCGAAAGTTTAAGCCTTATTACAAGCAGCACAAAAATTGATATTAATAAAATACTCTTTAAGAAAATACTCAAAAAGGGATTAATATTTAATTTGATAAAATAAAATATAAAAAATAGACCCCCTATTATTAGAAGGATTTTTTGCGTGTTTTTAGAATAAGGTTCCATTTTTAATTTATTCTTCACATATTTTATTTTAATTAAACCAAAAATAATCACAACAATTAATGTTGCCAGGGCAGCACCATCAATACCTAAAGTTTCAATCAGAAATCTATTCAAAACAATAACACTTACCGCCATGGCAATTGAAAAATAAAATAACATTTTATAATACTTTGAATTGGTTAAAATTGCACCATTAGTTCCCAGAGACAATTTAAATAATTCGGCAACAGAAATCATTAAAACAATATTAACACCAACGTAATATTCGGGTTTATTAATTATCAAATACAATTCATGTACATTTATATTGATCAATAAAAACAATAAACCACCAACAATTAATAAGTTTAATGAACTCTTTTTATAAAGAGACTCTACCTCAATTAAATTATTATCATTCAATTCTTTAGCTGTTATTGGATTAATTATTTGTTGCATTGCTCTTGAAGGGATTGCTATTACAGAAGCAATATAGACGCCAACAGAATAATAAGCAACTTGAACAATTGTTTCCATTTGTGGAATCATAAATTTATCGATTTCCAGCAGTATACTACCTGCTGATCCGGCAAGGATAATATAAAATGAAAAAGATAAAATTTTACTTATATTTTTCGGCAAGGTGAAAGATCTAAATTTTGGGAAATACAAACTAAAGGCATAAAACTTCATGATCAGCAACCTTATAAAATAAACCAATGTCAATGCATATATAAATTGCTCATTACTTATCCAGTTTAAATAAACTGCCAATAATAAAATTGTGACGCAAATTCTTGCAAAAATTTCACGAATAAAATTCCCGAAAACCGACTTCATCTGTACCCTGCTCCAAGCATAAAAAACTTCAAAATATCCCATAAAAATAGAAATCAGAAAAATAAGGAAAGTGTATTTTTTAATGATGATGTTTTCTTTTGAAAGCAAATCAGATAAAAAATCATAAAAATAAACTCCAATAAATGAGAATGGAATAATAATGAGCAATGGCAATATTATCGCAGTTATTAAAAAATTATCTCTATCTGATTTATTCTTATAGGCTGAAAAGAATTTAATTATGGTATGCTGCATGCCAAAAATTAACAATGGCATTATGATGTTGGCTGTTGACAATAAAAAAGTGACTAAACCATAATATTCAGCTTCTAAAAAATGAGTATATAAAAACAAGACATTTAATCCACCAATGGCAAAGCCAAAGAAAATAATTAATGAATTTGTAATTGATTGTCTGATAACTACACCCATATTAATTTTTTTTAATCAATTTATTTGTCAAGTAATTAAATCTAATAAATAATAAAACGGCCGACGCTGTTAACCCAGCTAACAATCCGATCCAAATACCTTGTGAGTTCCAATGTAAGACTATACCTAATATATAACTAATCGGAAAGCCTATAATCCAATATGCAATAAATGTAAGGTATGTAGGAACTTTTACATCTTGTAATCCTCTAAGTGCACCTAACAAAACAACTTGAAATCCATCTGATAATTGAAATAAGCCGGCTATCAACAACAAGGATGCTGCGGTTTCAACAACAGAAACATTATCGATATAAGCTAGAGGCAAAATATCTTTTAATAGGAAAAATGAAATTGCGAAAAAAAATTCAATAATAAAAACTTGTAAAAAAACCGAAAAACTTATCCTTCTTAAATCTTGATAGTTTTTTAACCCTTTTTGATTACCTACTCTAATTGTAGCGGCTACGCCTAATCCAACTGCTATCATAAAAGTCATTGACGACAGATTCAATGCGATCTGATTCGCTGCCTGATCAATTGTTCCAAGAGTACCAGCCAGCCAAATGGCCGCTGTAAAAACGCCCACTTCAAAAAGCATTTGCATTGCCGTTGGAAAACCTAAATTTATTATTTTAGAAAAAATAGATTTCTTAATTTCTACAAAATTTATACGCTTGAAATATGGAATAAACTTATCCTTTGAATTTAATATGAAAATTATAAAGAACATCATAGCAAATCTCGAGAATAAAGTACCATATGCAGCACCAACCAATTCTAAACGTGGAAAAATCCAATAACCATATATTAATAAAAAATTCAACACAACATTGACCACATTGGCCAATATAGTTGCATGCATTCCGTATTTAGTCTTAGATAATCCATCTGTAAATTGTTTAAACCCTTGAAAGATCATTAATGGTATCATTGAAAACGCAACAATTTCTAAATAAGGAATTGCTAGTTCAACAACTTCGGGAGGTTGATCCATATACTTTAAAATGGGTGTAGCAAACATCAACATGACAAACATACTTATTCCCAAAACTGTGCATAAAATAAGTCCATGCTGAAAAATTCGTCTTCCTTTATCAATATTATTCTCACCATCTGTTTCGGCAATTAATGGAGTAATTGCAAAGGAAAATCCTATACCCAACGAAAAAGCAATAAAAACAAAACTATTTCCCAAAGATACGGCGGCTAACGGTGCTGCACCTAATCTACCCACCATTATATTATCAGCCAAACCAACTAACACATGGCCTAAATGACCAATCATTACAGGTATTGCAAGCTGAAAATTATATTTAAATTCTGATGTGTATTTTTTTAAATTCAATGCGTTTTTGGTTTGTTGATTTTTGATACAAATTTAAATTTTTCTTTAAGTAATCATGATTTAATTCCGTTTATTTATAATGATAACGATGTCTTAATATTAATTATCAATTATTATATTTGTCTGATAATTATTTTAAACCAAAAAAAATGATGGGAAATTCAAACAATTCTTTAAAACCTATCATTTTATTTTATCTGTTTTTATTTGTTAGTTTATATGCAAGTTCTTTGTTTGCACAAGATGTTACAACCATTCAAGCAAATAGTGAAGATATTAGTGATAATTTAGATCTGGAAGCTGTTGCTTCTATTTTTGGTGATTCAAAAGATTTAGAAGATTTTGAAAAACGTTTAAATGACCCGAAAACTCAAATTTCAAATTTGGACCTGAACAATGACGGTGAAGTTGATTATTTAAGAGTAATGGAAACTGGTACCGAAAAAAATTTACACACGATTTCAATTCAGGCTGTGATAGGAAAAGACCAATATCAGGAAGTAGCAACTATTGACGTTGAAAAAGACAGTAAAGGAGAAACACAAGTTCAAATTGTTGGTAATGTAAACATGTACGGTCCAAATTATTATATAACACCTGTTTACCCCGTTGTACCTATATTTTTCACTTTCTTTTGGATGGCAGCCTACCACCCATGGTATTCACCGTGGTACTGGGGTTATCATCCACCATATTTCTATCCATGGAGACCATATCCGGCATATAGATACAGAGCTAATGTTCATGTTCATGTAAATATTAATAATTCTTACCATAGAACCAATGTTCGAATAAATAATAATGTAATGGTCAGTAATAAGAATAATGCCTATTTTAAGAATAACCCGGATAAATCTTTCGAGAAAATAAATCCCGGAGTAAATAACAGGGATCAGCTATCAAAAAACAGAAAAGCTACTCCAAAAAATAAAGGTATCAATACCGATAAAGGGTATAAATCTGCCGGGAAACCTGTATCAAAACCAAGCACAAGACCAAGCAATAAGCCTAGTACAGGTCCTGCAACACGACCAACGCAAAAACCTAGTACAAAGCCCAGTACAAGACCTAGTTCTAAACCTTCATATTCAAAACCGAGCTCTAGACCGAGCACAAAACCCTCCTATTCAAGACCGAGTACGCGACCTTCAACAACAAGAAGGCCTGCGTCCAGATCAAGTCATATGAGAACAAGACATTAAATAATTTTAACCTTAATATTTAAATACAAATGAATATCAACGAATTATTACCTTACCTAACCAATTATGTTATAGAATATGGCCCAAAATTAATTGGAGCTATTGTAGTTTATATAATTGGATCCATAGTAATTAAAAAATCAATAAAAGTATTCGGAAAAACTCTGGATAAAAGAGATACTGATGCATCACTTAAGCCCTTTTTAAAAAGTATGGTAAGCATAATTTTAAATGTCTTACTTGTAATTAGTGTACTTAGTATGTTAGGTGTAGCAATGACATCTTTTATTGCAATTCTAGGTGCTGCGGGTTTAGCTGTTGGTATGGCTCTTTCAGGTACCTTACAAAATTTTGCAGGTGGAGTTATGATTTTGTTATTCAAACCCTTTAGAGTTGGTGATCTGATTGATGCTCAAGGACATAAGGGCAGTGTTAAGGAAATTCAGATTTTTAACACCATTCTTACTGATCTGGATAATAAAACCATCATAATCCCTAACGGGGGTTTATCAACTAATTCTATGGTAAATTATTCAACAGAACCTATTAGGAGAGTCGATATTTCTGTTGGAATTGCTTATGGTGAAAGTGTTGAAAAATCAAGAGAGGTTTTAAATGAATTAGCTAAGGGTGATAAAAGGGTTTTAGATGATCCAACTCCGTTTATCGGTATTACTGAACTGGCCGACAGTTCAGTAAATTTGACATTTAGGATTTGGGTCAAATCTGATGACTATTGGGGTGTGTTCTTTGATATGAATGAAAAAGTTTATAATTCATTCAATAAATCAGGAATACAAATTCCTTTCCCACAAATGGATATCCATTTACAAAAAGAATCTTAAATCTTTTTTATAAAGCAAAAGCAGTAAAAAATAATTTTTGCTGCTTTTTTTTATTAAGAATATCACAATTACTGCACCAATATATAACACCGATGCATAAAATCTAAGCTCAAAATACTTCGATCAAAATTTCATCAGCAATAGCCAAACAAGCTGTAGCTGCTGGTGAGGGAGCATTGATAACATGCGTTATTCCATTATTGTTAATAATCATAAAATCATCAATCATATTACCGTTTTTATCAATGGCTTGAGCACGTACTCCAGAGCGGGAAGATTCAACGTCTTTTTCAGATATTGAAGGAATCATTTTTTGCAATTCTTTTACAAATAATTTTTTGGAAAAAGCTCTTCGATATTCTTCGATCCCTCTACGCCAGTTCTTAGCAAATAATTTCCAGGTGCCTGTAAATGAAAATGCTTGCAAGCTATCTTTAAAATTAAAACTTGCCCTGTTATATCCTTCTCTTTTAAAGGTAAAAACAGCATTGGGTCCACATTCTATATCACCATTGATCATTGGTGTGAAATGCACGCCTAAAAAGGGATATTTAGGATCTGGTACAGGGTAAATTAGGTTATTAACCTTATTCTTAGCGTGATCATTAATTTTGTAATAATCACCTCTAAAACCAACTATTTGAGCTTCAATTTTTAAATTATCTTTATTTGCAATTCTGTCTGATTGCAATCCAGCACATACAATTACTTTTAACGCAATAAATTCATTTTGATTTGTTTGTAATGTAATTCTACTCTTTTTTCTTATAATATTTTTAACTTCGCACTTAGTGATTAATCTACTTTTAGGATTAATATTTGTTATAATTTCGATAAATTTATTAACAACATCCACATAATTTATAATACCGGCACTTGGTACCCAAATGGCCTTGATCCCATCAACGAAAGGTTCTTTCTTTTTTATTTCCTCTTTATTTAAAAACTTAATTCCCTCAGTAGTATTTTTTAATCCATTTTGAAATATTTCATCTAAAACTTGAAGTTCATCTTTATTAGTTGCAACAATAATTTTACCACAAATGTTGTATTTAATATTATGTTTTTTGGCAAATTCAACCAATTGTTCCCTTCCATCTTTGCAGTTCTTCGCTTTTAAAGAACCGGGTTTATAATAAATGCCTGAGTGAATTACACCCGAATTTCTGCCAGTTTGATGGAGACCTACTTTAGCTTCCTTTTCAATGACAGCAATTGTTTTATGGGGATATTTTAACTGAAGTTTAAATGCCGTTGCTGCACCTACTATACCCCCACCAACAATAATAAAATCAAATGAATTTTTATTCATTCGTGTATTAATTTTAATTTATACTATTTGCAATTGAATAGCCTTATTTTACATATTTGGTTTTCTTCATAAAACTTAAAACAATTAGACCAGCTAAAAAGAATACAGATAATAATAAAATTGATAATTTCATTGAACCGGTTAAAGAAACAGCAATCCCAAAAATAAATGTGCCCCAAACAATTGCAATTTTTTCTGTAAATCCAAAAAGGCTGAAATAAGTAGCATGGTCTTCTGTATCCTCCGGAAGTAGTTTCGAAAAGGTTGATCTCGACAAGGTTTGAATAGCACCTAATACTAAACCGAGAAAAACACTTATTAAATAAAATTTAATTTGCACATCAGGATCATCTTTTTCTAAAAAATATGCACTTAAACTTACCAATAACCAAATAACAATAGTAATTTTCAATGTTGAAATATTTCCTATTTTTTTCGATAATCTAGCAAAGAAATGAGCGCCTGCTATACCCAAAAACTGAATCACAATTATTGCAATTATCATGTTGCTGGTTGACAAACCTAGTTCGGTTGAACCATAAATTGTCGACAATAAGATAAATGATTGTACGCCAACACTATACAAAAAGAAGGATGTTAAAAGGTTTAATAAAACAGGTTGATCCTGTACTTCCCTGATAACTTTTTTCAATTCTAAAACACCTTTAAAAATATAATTTTTCTTTAGCTTTTCATTATACGAATTAGCTGGCAAGTTTCTAAAGGTAACTTGTGCAAATCCGATCCACCAAATACCCACTGTTAAAAAAGATATCCTGGGAGCTAAGTTTGGATCAGATATATGATAAAATTCAGGCACCATAACCATACTCAAATTAATCATTAACAATATTACAGATCCAATATAACCAAATATAAATCCTTTGGCACTTACATTATCCTGCTGATCATTATAGGCTATTTCGGGTAAATATGCATTATAAAAAACAAGGCTACCCCAAAATCCAATACTTGCAAAAACCGAAAATAAAATTCCTATCCATAAGGTTTCAACTCCCTCAAAGAAATACAAGATCATAACAGAAATAGCTCCGAAATAACAGAAAAATTTCATATAGCTTTTTTTATTCCCAACATAATCTGCTATACCCGACAACACGGGTGATATAAAAGCTACAATTAAAAATGAAAATGATAAAGCATAAGTATATAATGAAGTATTATTAAATTGCATTCCTAAAAAAGTTACCAAACCGCTATCTGTTTCTGTAACAGTTTCATAATAAATTGGAAATACAGCTGTACTAATAACCAAAGAATATACCGAATTAGCCCAATCATAAAATGCCCAACTGTTTATAAGTTTTTTTTCTCCTTTTTTAAGCATAAATTCGATTAGTTGGTTTTATTGATGCCAATGTACAATTTTTTTATCTATAATAATTTTTACAAAATCCAATTTTAAAACATTTTTTTTGAGGAATAAAATTAATTAGATTTGTAATAATGAATAAAAAAATTACCAACAATATAAATTCCTTTGAAATTCCAAGACCAGTTCTTCTTACAGGGAAAGTGTTACAATTTATTTCAAAAGATTTGGCAACAAGATTTGCTGCAAAAATATTTGCTACTCCATTAAAATTCAAGGTACCTGAAAGAGAGTTAATGATGCGGGAAAGTGCTAAACATGAGCTTTTTGAGATACCCGCTATTCAAAAAAAAGTAATGGTTTACACTTATGGTTATTCCAAAAAAAGAGTACTAATAGTACATGGCTGGGCCGGTAGAGGAACTCAATTATTTCAATTAGCCGATAAAATATTAGAAAATAAAATGATGGTTATTTCTTTTGACGCTCCAGCCCATGGTCTGTCTCCAAGCAAAACAACCAGCATGACTGAATTTATTGAAACTATCAATGAAATTAACAAAAAATATGGTCCATTTGACGCTGCAGTGGGGCATTCTTTTGGAGGTATGACATTAATTAATTCTGTGGCTAAAGGCTTAAATATAAATAAATTAGTAACTATAGGCGCAGACAATTCCATTCCTCAAATTTTTAAATATTTTATAAAAAAAATTGAATTAAAACCAATAATTGCCACAAAATTAGAAGTCTATTTTGAAAGGCAGTACAAAGCAAAGATCGATTGTTTTACTTCAGAAAAAGCAGCAAAAAAGGTTGACATCCCTACACTTGTTATTCACGATAGTGAAGATAAATATGTCGGTGTAAGAAGTGCCATTGCTATTCGTCAAAACCTAGATAATGGTGAGTTATTAATCACAAACGGATTAGGTCATCATAAAATATTTAAAAACAAATATATTATTCAACGCATTATTAATTTTATCCAATGAAAAATATAGCTATAGTTTTATTCATATTATTAAACTTTACTTTAATCGCACAAGAAAAATCTGACATGAAAAAAAAAGTTAACAAAACTGAAGCGGAGTGGAAAGAAATTTTAACCGATCAACAGTATTATGTTTTAAGAGAAAAAGGTACTGACAGGCCAGGTGATAGTGGATATACCAAACATTTTGAAAAAGGAACCTACCATTGTGCAGCTTGTGATGCTCAACTCTTTGAATCTGGCACTAAATATGAATCACATTGTGGTTGGCCATCATTTGATGATGCGATCAAAGGATCTGTCGAAATCACAAAGGATACAAGTCTTGGCATGATTAGAACTGAAATTACTTGCACGAATTGTGGTGGACATCTCGGACATATTTTTGATGATGGCCCAAAGGATACTACTGGCAAACGCTACTGTGTAAATACAACTTCCATCAAGTTCAAAAGTCAATGAACTAATTAAATTTTATAATTGATTTAATTTTATAAAATTAAATCATAATGATTTTCTAATAACATTTTTTTCAATACTTTTAAAAAGTTAAAATTAAAAGGAATGCAAAAAAATTTGTTGTCAAAAATTCCACATCCGGTTGTGTTGTTGTTTTTGATAATGATAGCTGTAGCTGCGCTAACGTATATTATTCCTGCAGGCGAATATCAACGCGAATTAATTAATGGCCGATTACGAGTCATACCCGGCACTTTCAAAGTAATCACTTCTACCCCAACTGGTTTTATGGATCTATTTAGAGCCCTTCCAATTGGATTTAAAAGTGCTGCTGAGGTTATTTATGTTGTACTTGCCGGTGGAATCATGTTTGGTGTTTTACAAAAATCAAAAATGATTGAAAATGTTGTAGGTAGTATCGTAAAATATATGGGGCAGGATAAAAAGTATCTTCTCATCATACTAATGACATATATCTTTGGAATGGCCGGGGTAGCAATAGGTTATGAAAACAATATTGCACTTGTGCCAATTGCTGCTGTTTTAAGTTTGGCAATAGGGGGTGATCTTATGTTGGCTGCAGGAATAAGTGTAGGGGCTATTACTGTTGGTTTTGGTTTATCCCCTATTAATCCATTTACTGTAGGTATAGGTCATAAGATAGCTGATTTACCCATGTTTTCAGGTGCAATTTTGCGTAGTGTATTATGTTTTACCGGATTGAGCATGATGGCATACTACAATTTAAGATATTTTAAAAAGATTGAAAAAAACAAAGAACTTTCATTGACCAAAAATGTCAATGTTTCTGGTTTGATGCTATCAAAAGACATTAAAAAATACCATATTAGCAGACAGGATTTTGTAATCTTATTTATTTTTTTAGGAGGATTGACGTTTATGCTATATGGAATTTTTGCATATCGGTGGTATCTTAATGATATTTCAGCTGTTTTTATTATAATTTCCATTGCAAGTGGTATTGCAGCTCGTTTAAAACCTTTTCAATTGGGAGATACCATATTAAAATATGTTGCTATCAGTGCTCCTGGAGCATTTATGGTAGGTCTTGCGGCAGCTATAAAAGTATTAATGGAACAAGCTCATATAAGTGATTCTATTTCTTATAATTTAGCTAGTTTACTTGAAGGGATGTCGGGATATACGGCTGCTGTATTTATGTCGATCTCTCAAGCTATACTAAATTTTTTAATTCCTTCCGGAAGTGGTCAGGCTTTGGCTACTCTACCGGTGTTGATACCAGTAGGAGACCTTTTAGGTTTGACCAGACAAACCAGTATCTTAGCATTTCAAATTGGAGATGGTGTGGCAAATTTGATCAATCCAACCCTTGGTGGTTTAATTGCTATGCTTGGCATGTGCCGAGTTAGCTTAGACAAATGGCTACGATTTATTTTTCCCGTTACTATAATTATCTTTATAATTTCCTGGATCTTCTTAATGTTTAGTGTTTATATAAACTGGGGGCCCGCATAATATATTATTTGAACTATGACTGCACAAAACATTCTTAAAGATCTAGTTAGTTTCCCGGTACTTGGTGGACAATCAAATCTAGAAATTGTAAACTATATCAAAGATTTTCTTGAAAAATTTGATGTTGATTATACCTTAGTACCCAATAAAGATGGGAACAAAGCTTCCATTCATTGTAGGATAGGACCTTCGATTGATGATGGTTTTATATTATCCGGCCATATGGATGTTGTACCTGTAGAAGGGCAAGCTTGGGATACTAATCCTTTCGAGCTAACTGAAAAATCAGACGGAAATCTCTATGGTCGAGGATCTTGCGATATGAAAGCCTATTTGGCATGTTGCCTGGTCAATCTTGAAAAAATGACGAAGGCCAATCTTAAAAAGCCTATTTATTTAGCATTTTCTTATGATGAGGAAATTGGCTGTGTAAGTGCACCGGAGTTAATAGATAATATCCTAAAACACTATACTGAAAAACCAAAATATGCCATAATAGGCGAACCTTCCTCAATGCAACCTATAGCTGGGCAAAAGGGAATTTGTGTTTTCAAAACTATTGTACATGGATCAGAAGGCCATAGCAGTATGATCAAACAAGAAGTCAGTGCAATTCATGAAGCATCTAAACTAATAAATTGGTTAGATAATAAAATGGATTTATTGATAAAAGCTAATCATATTGATAATCGATTTACACCTCCTCACACTTCTATTCATATTGGAAAAATAAACGGAGGTGTTGCTCCGAATGTAATTGCAAACAAGTGTATTTTTTATTGGGACATTAGAAATATTCCTCAAGACAATATTGATGATATCAAGAATGAATTTTTGGATTATTGTAATGAGCGTAAAGATATCCTAAAACAAATAAATTCTGATTTTGATATTGAACTTACTTTTGATCACCCTATTGTTCCTGCACTCGATACACGCGAAGATCTTTCTATAATCCCAATTATTAAAAAGATCAGTAGACATGATCATATAAGTACAGTTGCCTTTGCCGCAGAAGCCGGTCAGTTTTCAAATGCCGGTCTTGAAGCTGTAATTTGCGGACCCGGAAGTATAGAACAAGCGCATAGAGCAAATGAATTTATTTCAAAAGAGCAATTGAAAAAAGGTGTTAAAATGATTTCAGATCTTGTAGATTATTTATCATAAGGTTAAACTTTAAAACATCGTTATCTATTCAACTAAAAAACTTTATAATTTATTATCTTTGCAAACTATAAATTAGGCAAAAATTAAAATGGATATAATATATTATGTTTAATAATTTAAGTGATAAACTAGATAAAGCTTTTCATGTTTTAAAAGGTCATGGAAGTATTACAGAAATTAATGTAGCGGAAACTTTAAAAGAAGTTAGAAGGGCTTTATTGGATGCGGATGTTAATTTTAAAATTGCAAAAGATTTCACCAATAGAATTAAAGATAAAGCTCTGGGCCAAAATGTATTAACAGCCTTGAACCCAGGGCAATTAATGGTTAAAATTGTCAAAGATGAATTGACCGAGTTGATGGGTGGTGAAACTGTTGGCATTAATCTTAAGGGCTCACCAACTATTATCTTGATGTCTGGTTTACAGGGTTCGGGTAAAACAACGTTTGCAGGCAAACTTGCCAATTTTCTAAAAACCAAGAAATCTAAGGAAGTTTTATTAGTTGGAGGTGATGTATACCGGCCAGCAGCAATTAATCAGTTGAAGATTATTGGTGAACAAATTGGAATTGAGGTTTATGCGGAAGAAGAAAACAAAAACCCAGTAGAAATTGCTAAGAATGCACTTAAGCATGCAAAAGCAAATAGTAAAAACGTGGTAATAATTGATACCGCAGGACGTTTGGCTGTTGATGAGCAAATGATGACAGAAATATCAAATATCCATAAAGCAATTCAACCCCAAGAAACTTTATTTGTAGTTGATTCTATGACTGGACAGGATGCGGTTAATACAGCTAAAGCTTTTAATGATATCTTAAATTTTGATGGTGTAGTTCTTACTAAACTAGATGGCGACACTCGTGGTGGAGCAGCTTTATCAATTAAATCGGTTGTTGATAAGCCTATTAAATTTATCGGTACTGGTGAAAAAATGGAAGCTATTGATATTTTCCATCCCGATAGAATGGCTGAAAGAATATTGGGTATGGGTGATGTAGTTTCCTTAGTAGAAAGAGCTCAGGAACAATATGATGAAGAAGAAGCCAGAAAAATACAAAAGAAAATAGCTAAAAATCAATTTGGTTTTGATGACTTTTTAAAGCAGATCCAACAGATCAAAAAAATGGGTAATATGAAAGATCTGGTTGGTATGATTCCGGGTGCGGGTAAAATGATGAAAGATGTTGATATTGATGATGATGCCTTCAAAGGAATTGAAGCTATCATCCACTCTATGACACCCTCTGAAAGAAGCAAACCCGCAATGATAAATGCCAGTAGAAAAAAGAGAATCTCCAAAGGATCAGGTACCAGCGTACAAGAAGTGAATCAATTGATGAAACAATTCAACCAAATGAGTAAAATGATGAAAATGATGCAAGGTGGTGGTGCAAAAAAAATGATGTCGATGATGAAAGGAATGCAGTAAGCATTAAGTAGTTGACAGTTAGAAAAAATAAAATATTTCAATATGACCATATTAGACGGTAAAAAAACTTCAAACGAAATCAAAGATGAAATCACATCTGTTGTCCAAAGAAGAAAATCTAAGGGTTTAAAAATACCTCATTTAGCTGCTATTTTAGTGGGAAGCGATGGTGCCAGTATGACTTATGTTAATAGTAAAGTTAAGTCATGTGAAAAAGTTGGATTTAATTCTACACTTATTGATTTACCTGAAGACACCACCGAAGAGCAATTATTACATGAAATTGAAGATTTGAATAAGGATACAGATATAGACGGATTTATAGTGCAATTGCCCTTACCAAAACAAATTGATGAGCAAAAAGTTTTAATGGCTGTACATCCCGACAAAGATGTTGATGGTTTTCATCCGGTAAATGTTGGAAAGATGACGTTAGACTTACCTACGTTTTTACCAGCCACACCATATGGTATTATGGAATTATTAAAGCGTTATCAAGTTGAAACTTCAGGTAAAAATGTTGTAGTGATTGGCAGAAGTCATATTGTTGGACGGCCAATGAGTATTCTTTTAAGTCAGAAAAGAGATGTTGGTAATGCCACAGTAACTTTAGTTCACAGTAGAACTAAAAATTTAGCCGATATAACCAGAGAAGCTGATATTATAGTTGCTGCCTTGGGTAAAGCCGAATTTTTAACTGGAAACATGGTCAAAAATGGAGTTACCATTATTGATGTTGGAATCACCAGAGTTGAAGACACTTCAAAAAAACGGGGGTATCGATTAGCAGGTGATGTAGATTTCGAAAGTGTAAGTAAAAAAGCAGCATATATCACTCCGGTACCGGGAGGTGTTGGGCCAATGACCATAGCAATGCTTTTAAAAAATACACTTTTGGCTTGTGAAAGAAGAGATTAATCTTCTCTGTTGACTAATCCTATAGAAAATGCCGGCATACATATTGCAACATATTCGCAATCTTCTTTAAAGGGGTTTGCGTATTTTACGCGATTACCCTTCTTAATTTTAATTGATTCACCAGCCTTCAATACAATATTTTCATTATCAATGGTAATTTGTTTCTTACCGCTAATTACATAAGTGTATTCATCAAATTGCGGAGTTTGATATGGTTCACTCCAACCTGAAGGAGCAATCATATGCGCCATACTTAGATTAGGATTATCATTGGTATGACCAAAGTGCTCTTCAATAAGTTTACCATCTGATGTTGGAATAATAAAAGGATTTGTTTGCTTAATATATTTAATCATTTTACTAATTTTTTTACGCTTTCAGGTAAATTAATTCCCTGTCTCAATTTTTCATCTGCTATAGGCGAGCCATAACTTTTTGTAATCGGTACAATACCAGCCCAAATGTCCAATTTATAATCTTCTTTGTCATCAACTACTCCTTCATCCCTTATTTTTGCAGAAGCTTCATCAATTTTCAATTGTAAAACTTTAGTGATATTAAGTTCCTTTTTATTCGGAGCTCTAACCTCATGCCATCTTTCTGGAATAATCTGATCAGAAATAACATGCAATGCTTTAATTTTATCCTCTTCATTTTCCACTAAAGTGGCATTTCCAAAAATAGTAACCGATTCATAATTTAAGGAATGATGGAAAGCAGATCTGGCTAAAACTATACCATTAGTTTTAGTAATATTAACTGATATTTGCACTCCCTTTTCCAAAGTTTGAAGCATCCTGCTCACACTTGCCCCATGAAAATATAAGGTATCATCCTTTCTGCCATAAATTGTAGGTATTACAACTGGGTAATTATTAAAAACAAATCCAATCTGACAGATAAAATCATTATCTAAAATTCTGTTTATAGTTTCCGTATCATAATGACCTCTCTTAGGAATTCTTTTAACTTTTGATTTTTCAGTTTTCATCATTTATGTTTTATCTATTCAAACCAAAGATTGATATATTTAATTGGAGCCATATCCGGAATTTGATCCTGGCTGATTTTACCCATATCATATTCTTTCAGTTTTAAATCCTTTTTATCCAATACAAGGGTAGCATTAATTTCGTCTATAAAAATAATCACTGAATTGATGGTAGGTTCAATTTTACTAATAGAATAATTATCTAAAATATCTTTAAAGGTAGAAGCTGTTGAAATACCCATTTCAGTTTCATAAATTTCGCTAAATATCTTTACCAATTCAATGCCTTTAATAGAATCTCTATTAATGTCAAACTTTATAGTTATTAATTCCCTTCCTTGTTTATCATAAACCCGATAATCTCTAAAAACATCTTCTCCTTCAGGGTATTTAACAACAGAATCGTTTGAAAATAATTTATCCAATTCTTCTACACTTGTGTTTTTATTTATTGTGCCGAGTTGATTCTTTACAATTTTAGTGTTTTTATCACTACTACATTGAATTAATAATAAACTTAAAACAATTACCCCAATTAATTTTTTCATTATTTTACTTTTTTAATACTTTATTTAATATTCCAAAAACACCACGAATAAACGTAGCACTGGTTATAACTTTTAAAACCGGATTCATTGCTGAACCTGCACGTTTAGATGAACTATGATTTTGTTCCTTAAAAATTTCCTTTTCTTTATTTATACTTTCAATTTTGGTATTTAAAATTTCATAGGCACTTTCACTATCAATAACTTCATTATATTTTACAGATATTTTCGACGAATATAGCAATTCTTCCAATTCTTTAGCACTTAATATATCCATTCTACTCATTGGAGCCCGTAACATTGTTTTGGCCAATGGTGTAGGTATCCCTTTTTCGCTTAAAGCGGAAACTAAGGCCTCCCCTGTTCCTAATTTTGTCAATTCATCGGCTGTATCATAAAATGGTGAATTTGGATAGTTTTCGGCAGCCAATTTAATTGCCTTTCTATCTTTTGCGGTAAATGCTCTCAGCGCATGTTGAACCTTTAAACCCAATTGTGAAAGCACGTCTGCAGGAATATCTTTTGGGTTTTGCGTTACAAAATAGATTCCAATACCCTTTGATCTTATTAATTTTATTATACTCTCAATTTGATCTAATAATGTTTTAGAAGCATTTTCAAAAACCAGATGTGCTTCATCTATAAATATCACCAGTTCAGGTCTGTCACTATCACCTTGTTCTGGAAAAGTGCTATAGACTTCTGCCAGTAGTTGCAACATAAAAGTTGAAAACAATTGCGGTTTATCCTGAATATCTGTTAATCTTAATATAGAAATAACACCTCTGCCATCATCAGTAATTCGTGTTAGATCTTTAACATCAAATGATCTTTCACCAAAAAATAGATCGCCCCCTTGTTGTTCTATAGTAACAATTTTACGTAAAATAGAACCTGTTGATGCAGTCGAAATCCGACCATAGATAGATTCTATTTCACTTTTCCCTTCTTGTGTAGCAAACTGCAATACCTTTTTAAAATCTTTTAAATCCAACAAAGCCAGTTTATTGTCATCACAATATTGAAATAAAATCGCAACTATACCACTTTGCACCTCTGATAGATTTAGAATCCGAGAAAGCAAGGTTGGCCCAAATTCAGAGACAGTAGCACGCAATCTTGTTCCTTTTTGTTCGGAAATGGTTAAGATCTCTACCGGAAAACCTTTCGAGACAAAAGGTAATCCGATTTTTTCATGTCTTTCGTCAATTTTTTTATGCCCGGGACTTGGTTGTGCCAAACCACTAAGGTCTCCTTTAACATCCATCAATAAAACCGGAACCCCATTTTCTGATAAGTTTTCTGCAAAAACCTGTAAGGTTTTAGTTTTACCAGTGCCGGTAGCACCAGCAATAAGACCGTGACGATTAATGGTTTTTAAAGGGATTTTTACAAATGAACCGGTTATGGTCTCTTCGCCCAACATGGCAGCACCAAGAGTAATAAAATCACCTTTAGTGTTATACCCTTTATTTATTAGTTCAATAAATTCTTGTTTGTTTGGCATTATTAATTTTTAGATAAAAATAGTTTTTAAATTTTTAATTTGAAAATTTTAGTAAATCATTTACTTAACTTTGCGCATTAAAAATATTACTTTGGAAAATAAATTACAAAAATTAATTGATAAGGGGGAGATGCTTCCATTAATGGAAGAGTTTTACACCATTCAAGGAGAAGGTTTTCATACTGGAAAAGCGGCTTATTTTATTAGAATCGGAGGTTGCGATGTGGGTTGTCATTGGTGCGATGTTAAAGAAAGTTGGAATGCTGATTTGCATCCGGTAACAGATACTATAAAAATTATTGAAAACGTAAAAAAATATGCCAATACCGTTGTAATTACCGGTGGAGAACCTTTGATGTGGAATATGGATTTTATTACTCAAAAATTAGTTGAAGAAAAAATTAAAATTCATATTGAAACCTCAGGTGCTTATCCTCTTACCGGAAAATGGAACTGGATTTGTTTATCTCCTAAAAAAAATAAATTACCTCTTCCTGAAGTTTATTTATCTGCCAATGAATTAAAGATAATTGTTTTTAACAAACATGATTTTATTTTTGCTGAAGAACAAGCTTCTAAGGTTAATGATAATTGTGAATTATTTTTACAACCCGAATGGAGTAACCGCGAAAAGATGACACCTCAAATTGTCAACTATGTCATGAAAAATCCACAATGGAAAATATCATTACAAACCCATAAATATTTGAATATTCCCTAAAGTATTTAATTTTTTCGAAAAAATTATGCACAACATTAGATGTCTGGTGCAATTCTGAAATTATTTTTTAAAAGGAATTACCACTCTCAAGGTATCCCAACCTAAAAATACATTTACACCATCATCCGATTCTTGAAAAGCTATGGTAAATGCTTCTAAAGATTCATCTCCTTTTGAAATCGGCACTTTTAACCGTACTACATCTTTAGTCTCATTATATGCATATGCACCCCAGACATTTACGTCTGTATTTAAAATAATTACCCATTCTTTTTCACCCGGTATGGTAGCTAAAGAATAAGTTCCTGCTTTTATTAATGTTTTACCCAATTTCATATCATTGTACAAAATAATTACAGTCGCTTCATTTGCTCCGGTGCGCCAAACCTTTCCATTTGGAACCAGATCACTTAAAGATCTTTCCTTTAACTGGGGCCTGCTATAAATTATTTTTATCTGCGTATTTTGATCATCATGAATACTCGGGTAAGACGCTACATCCATGGGGCTTTTATCCAATCCACTAAATTTTTGAGCTTGTATATTAGGTGCTGATAGTAACAGAAATACAATTCCTATAATTAATATTAATTGTTTCATGGTTTATTTTGATTTTTTAATGGTTAAAATTATATATTTTTTGAGCATATTTATAAACTTTTTCAAATGTTTCCCTAACATTCAAATCGCTATTATCAATTTCAATGGCATCTGCTGCTTTGATCAATGGTGAATCTTTTCTCGTTGTATCTAACAGATCTCTGGTATTTACATTTTCTAAAACAGCATTATAACTAATTTCAACACCATTGTCAGTCATTTCTTTATACCTGCGCATGGCTCTTTTTTCAGATGAAGCTGTCAAAAATATCTTTAATTCTGCATCCGGAAAAACAACGGTTCCAATATCTCTGCCATCCATTACAATTCCCTTGTTCAATCCCATTTTATACTGTTGCTCAACTAATTTCTCTCTTACTTTAGAAACTGCTGCTACCCTACTCACCATATTTGAAACTTCCAAACTTCTAATCTCTTTTTCTACATTTTTCCCATTTAGATACATTTCAGAGAATTCCATTTTCGGATTATACTCAAATTGTAAATGTATATTTGTTAGTGCTGAAATTAATCCATCTTTATCAAACTTTTCTTTATCAATAAGTCCATTTTCCATAGCATATAATGAAACAGCTCTATACATTGCACCAGTATCCACATAAATATAGCCAAGCTTTTTTGCTAAGTTTTTAGCCAAAGTGCTTTTCCCTGTTGATGAGTAACCATCAATAGCGATAATTATGTTCTTACCATTTTCCATATTAAAATCCTCTTCTTTTTAAATCAAATTGTAAAGTAAAAGTGCTTGTATTATCCACCGGATGATATTTTGTAAATGCGTATTCAAACTTCATTCTACCCATTTTTAATGCAAATCCTGCTGATATTCCTGCAAAAGTTCTTGTTTCTGTCAGTTTTAACTCTGCTGCTCTTCTAAAATTATATCCAAATCTAATGTTAAATTTCTTATCGGGGAAAAATTCACCTCCAATAACAACATGACGCATCGCATTATCAAAAAAATTAATATCTTCATTTGTTGTATTGCCTTCCAGATCTGTTTGACTATTGGATGGATTAGGCACAGCTAGGTTCCATTGTTGTAAATTATTTATGGTCAAATGCCATTTTAAAGGAACGTCTTCTAATTTATACGAAGCACCTATAGCTATGTCAAAAGCTATATCTTCCCTTTTTTCATCATAAGGTGATATTTGATATCCAAGATTTCTTATTACTGCTGTAAATGAATATGGTCTGTAATCTGAAAAATAATAAATTCCAAAATCCAAAGCTGCACCTTGAGATGTGTAGTTCTCAATCTTAGAACTTAAGAATTTGACATTAGACCCTATATAAATATCCGACCATGGAATATTATAAGCATATCCTACTGATAATGCCAGATCCCGTGCATTAAAATTGCCTGTTTCAATTCCATCTTCATCAGCTCCAATAAAATCTCCATAGTTTATATATTGTATTCCACCGTGTATGGTTCCAAACCGTCTATTGATCAGGTGTGCAAAAGTGGCCGATCCCATATTTACATCGGTCAGATAATTTACATAATTTACAGCAACCTGATTATCCATGAATTTGCTAATAGTAGCAGGATTCCATAAGGGTTGGTTTACATCATCATTTAGTGTTAGGGTCTCCCCTCCTAAAGCTGCTTGATGTGCTGATGTGGTAATATTCAAAAAGTTATATATACGCTCTCCTCCAACTTGTGCAGAAGCAAACTCTATACTAATAATTAACAATATGGGCAATACTATTTTCATAGAATTTACAAAGAAAAGTAAATATTTTTCTTTTGATGGCTATATTTAAATTTTATTAATTACAACCATTTAATTTCGGGAAGAATTTCAATGAATTTAAGGCAATATACCGATAATCCTAGCTTATTTTTTTCTTTATAGACTCTAGTTGCACACCAATATCTGTAAGCATTTGGGCTACACTACCGGTATTGATTTCATTTTCATCGTATTCACTTAAATTGATGTGACATGTAAACTCCCACAATTCTAAAATTTCTTCGACGGGAACATAATAAGCATCATATTTTTTATTATCGGATACCATCAATAAACATTGATGTTCTTCAATTTTATCATACACTCTTTTATAAACCAATCCATCATTATAAGTAAGAACTATGTATGTAGTACCACTATTCAAATAGCTAATATCTTCCAAATATTTTGCTATTATAAATGACCCACTTTTTATTGGAAGCATAGAATCCCCTTTAATTGGAAATGCTCTGTGTTTTCCGGTGGGTAAAAAAGGTAATTTTAAATCATTAAGGCTTTCAATATATTCAGGATCTGCATAACCCCGTAGATATCCTGCAGAAGTATCTGCTGTTACTATCTCTACCATATCCTCATTATCCTCATTTACTTTAATTGGAAATAAAATACGCTGATTGCCAATTTTAATAAAAGAACTGTCTGTTGAACTGGTCAGGTCATTTTTAATAAGCACATCAATAGGTAAATTAAAGTAATTGGAAAGTGCTATTAAAATTTCTACCGGAGGTGAAGAACGGCCTTGTTCATACGATGCAACCCGTTCACGACTAATATTCAACTCACTGGCAAAATACTCTTGTGTTAAATTTCTCAGCTCTCTTAAATGTTTAATATTATTTGCAATAAAATTCATAATGGTACATATATTATCAAGGTGTGGTACAAATATAACCTAATTTTGTTGAATATTACAAAGTAATTTGAAAATGTGATAATCTGAAAATTAAGTTATATAAAAATAATCTGTGCAATCTGCGTGAAAAAAAGCAATGAATAAATTACAATCCCAAACAATAATCAGGACGATATAATGTATTTAAATACACATACATATTACAGTTTAAGATATGGCACTATTAAACCTGAAGAATTATTAGAAATTGCCAAAAATAAAGGCGTAAAAACCTTTGCTTTAACTGATATTAACAGTACAACCGCCTGTATAGATTTTGTGCGATTAGCAGTTAAATATGGTATCGATCCAATATTAGGGGTCGATTTTAGAAATGGTGTACAACAAGAGTTTATACTATTAGCCAAAAACAACCGGGGATTTCAGAATATCAACCAATATCTAACTTATCTTTTGCATCAAAAGAAATGTAAAATACCTTCCAAAGCTCCATTAATGGATAATGTATTTGTCATTTACCCGTTTTCAAAAAATACAGACCTTAAGTTAAAAAATAATGAATTCATCGGTATAAAGCCAACAGATATTTCAAAGCTCCGGTTCTCTAAATTCAAATTGCCAATAGATAAACTGGTTATACAACAAACCGTTTCTTTTCAAAATAAAAAAGGATTCAATACCCACAGACTATTGCGGGCTATAGACAATAATACCTTGTTGAGCAAACTACCGGTTTCAGAACAAGGAGATGAAAATGATATGATGATGCCGGTTAATGTACTGTGTGGTTTTTTTAAAGACTGCACCCAAATAATTAAAAATACAAAACAACTATTAAACAATTGTACCATTGTATTTGATTTTAAGAATACTATTCCAAAAAATCAAAAAACCTATACCAATAATGAAGAATTAGATTTTCGTTTCATGCGTAAACTGGCCTATCAAGGATTAAAATATCGCTATAACAAATTAGGAACCCGTATTTTTAACCGTCTTGAAAAGGAATTGAAAATTATTGAAGAAAAACAATTTGTATCCTACTTTTTGATCAATTGGAAGATCTTAAAATATGCAAGAAGCAAAAACTATTATTATGTTGGCAGAGGAAGCGGGGCTAATAGCATTGTTGCTTATCTTTTGCGTATTACTGATGTTGATCCTATTGAATTGGATCTGTATTTTGAACGATTTATAAATTTGTACAGAAAAAATCCACCCGATTTTGATATTGATTTCTCCTGGCGAGATAGAGATGATATCACAAATTTCATCTTCAATACATTTAAAAACACTGCTTTGATCACAGTGTATAATACTTTCAAATTTAAGGCTTCTGTTCGTGAGCTCAGTAAGGTATTTGGATTACCTAAAGAAGAGATCGACAAACTTTCTAAGGGGCAATTCCAGGTTCATCAATTAGATCATTTATCTAAATTAGTAATTGCTTACAGTAAATTAATTAACGGATTCCCAAACTATTTAGGGATACATGCAGGAGGTATTTTGATTTCTGAAAAACCTATAAATTATTATACAGCCACTTTTTTACCGCCTAAAGGATTTTCTACCACCATGTTTGATATGGTCGTAGCCGAAGATATTGGTTTGTACAAATTCGATATTTTAAGTCAAAGAGGTTTAGGAAAGATCAAAGAAGCAGTTGAAATTGTTCGTTATAATAAACCTGAAGATCTGCCTATTGACATCCATGATATCAAACGGTTTAAGGAAGATAAAAAAATCAAGCACCTTTTAAAAAATGCCAAAGCAATTGGTTGTTTTTATGTTGAATCTCCTGCTATGCGCATGCTGCTGAAAAAATTACAGGTAGATAATTATTTAGGATTGGTAGCGGCAAGTTCTGTGATCAGGCCGGGAGTATCAAAATCGGGAATGATGAGAGAATATATTTTAAGATATCGAAATCCCAAACGAAGAAAAGATGCGCATCCCATATTGTTAAAAATTATGCCCGAAACATATGGTGTAATGGTTTATCAGGAAGATGTAATCAAAGTGGCTCATTACTTTGGCGGACTAACCTTAGGAGAAGCAGATATGTTACGCCGGGGCATGTCTGGAAAATTCAGATCGAGAGAAGAGTTTTTAAAGGTTAAAAACCGGTTTTTTGAAAATTGTAAACAAAAAGGGCATTCTTATGATCTTACTGCTGAGATCTGGAGGCAAATAGAAAGTTTTGCAGGTTATGCTTTTGCCAAAGGGCATTCTGCATCTTATGCGGTAGAAAGCTACCAAAGCTTGTATTTAAAAGCATACTATCCACTTGAATATATGGTAGCGACCATCAATAATTTTGGCGGGTTTTACAGGGTAGATCTGTATTTACATGAAGCTAAGATGCATGGTGCAATTATTCATCCCCCGAATATTAATAAAAGTAATTATGAAACCCGTATTGAAGAAAATAATATTTATTTAGGGTTTTTAATGCTCCATTCTTTTGAAACCTTAAATGCTAAGAAAATAGTACATGAAAGAATAAGAAATGGCAGCTATCTCAATTTAGATGATTTTATTGACAGAGTTCCTATTTCTATTGAGCAAATATCTATTTTGATCAAAATAAATGCATTTAAGTTCACAGGTAGAAATAAACGGGAACTGTTGTGGGAAGCCTATATGAAAATTAATAAGGTAAGCTTAACTGAACAGGTTGCAACATTATTTAAAACTGAAAAAATCACTTATAAAACACCCCAATTATCTTGCGCAAAATACGAAGATGCCTTTGACGAAATAGAATATCTGGGCTTTCCATTATGTAATCCTTTTGAGTTGGTAACTGACCAAATACATCATTCTATTTTTGCCAAAGATCTATTAAAATATATTGATAAAACCGTAAGTATTTATGGCTATTATGTAACGGTAAAAAATACTTCTACCCATAAAGGAGATAGAATGTACTTCGGAACATTTTTAGATAAAACCGGAGATTATATCGACACGGTCCATTTTCCACCTGTGGCCAAAAAATACCCGTTTAGAGGAAAAGGTGTGTATCAATTAACAGGCAAAGTAACAGAAGAATTTGACTGTGTAATTATTGAAATTAGTTCTATGAAAAAGTTGACTATCATACAAGATCCCCGTTATGCTGATGAACCTCAAAAACTATTAGTATGACAAACCTAAACGAAAGAAATATTTTACATATGGATCTGGATACTTTTTTTGTATCCTGCGAACGTTTAATGGATAGTAGATTAAATAATAAACCCGTTTTAATCGGAGGCACCTCTGATAGAGGAGTTGTGGCATCATGCAGTTATGAAGCCCGTAAATTTGGTATTCATTCTGCAATGCCAATGCGCATGGCTAAGCAATTATGTCCTGAAGCCATTGTTTTACGGGGTAATTCGGGAATTTATTCCAAGTATTCTAATTTAGTAACTGATGTTATTAAAGAGAGCGTTCCTGTTTATGAAAAATCATCTATTGAT
>PVMK01153054.1_pt1:170000-304434 | contig 304434 bp, 264 predicted proteins | sample 1853481 | NCBI WGS metagenome assembly PVMK01 (sample SAMN08533507, study PRJNA380276) | Marine sediment metagenome, whole genome shotgun sequencing project.
TTGGTCATTGCAGCAGTATGGACAATATAATGAGGTTTTAGTTTTTGAATAAGGTTAGTTAAAACTTCTCTGTTGGTTAGGTCTATATTATAGTAGGTATATCCTGTTTTATTATGCAGACGATTTTTCCCTTTGGAAACAGCATGGGTTTCATAATAATTTTTAGATAAAAAAAGCTTAACTAATTTTTGACCTAGTAAACCATTACTTCCTGTAATAAGTATTTTTTTCACGACAAGGAAATGAATTTAAAATAATTTATGCAGTTTTTGAATCTCTTCAGGATTACCTATCACAATTAACTTAGAATTAGGCACCATCTTTGTAGTTGCATCCGGGTTGATGACATATTCTTTGTCAGGAGTTTTAAATCCAACAACTGTACATCCTGTTTTTTTTCGCAAGTTTAAATCAAGAATAGATTTATTTATGTATTCTTCCGGCAGGTCTTCAATAATTAATTCTTCGATATTTGAAGAACTTTCTCCATCTATAGACAGCCTATCTATAAATTCCATAATATCAGGCGTAACAACTAACGAAGCCATATGTGCACCGCCTAACTTATCAGGCATGATTACATTATCTGCACCTGCTATTTTCAATTTACTATAGGATGAATCATTAGAAGCCCTGCTTACAATTGTACAAATTCCATTTAATTGTCTGGCTGAAAGTACCACATATAAATTATTTGCATCAGACGGCAATGTTGTTATCAAACTGGAAGCTTTTTCAATTCCTGCTTTCAATAAAGTCTCATCATCGGTTGCATCACCTTTAACATATAAAACATTTTCTTCATGCTCAATCACATCTATTAATTCAATGTTACTTTCAATTATCACACAAGACTTATTATAACTCAGTAATTTAGATATTGCTTGTTTACCATTTCTTCCATAACCGCATACAATAGTATGGTTTTTCAGTTTGTTTATTTTTTTTTGCACCTTCTTAAATTTAAGTTCCTCATATAATCTATAATTTGAAATATATTCGGTTAAAACCGAAATAACATAACCATAAATAATGATACTGGTTAAAATCAATAATATTGTAAATATTTTTGAATCTGCATCTAATGGTTCTACTTCTTTAAATCCAACAGTTGAAATTGTTATTATAGTCATATAAAGAGCATTTATAAAACTATAATCTGAAATAAAAATAAAACCTATTGTTCCAATACTGATAACTACAAATAATAATATTAAAGCAATAAAAACTTTTGACCTTATTTTATCAGTTCTAAATTTCAAATTATTCTATTTTATTATAAATCAAAAACTGAAGTTCGTTTTGTATAAATCATATCTTTTAAACGCAATAAAAAGGCAAGTGTCAAATAAATACCGAATGACAAACCTATGGTAACAAATGAGATATAAATAAAAAACAATCTCACATTGGTTGCCCTGATACCCATTTTATCTGCAAATCTGGAGGAAACATCAAATCCTCTTATTTCAAAAAAATGCCGAATAGAATGAACAAATTTCATAAACCTGATTTTACCGCAATTTATCAAATAAAGTCATAAGTCAAAAATATTTCAAAACAATATTCAAATAGTTAATTAATTATTGATCATACTTAAATAAAATTTAAGAAATATTTGATTAAATTTGCAACTTTTTAAATAGTTTATGACTAATAAGCAAGAATTTATTGAAGTTTTAGGCGCTAGGGTTCACAACTTGAAAAATATTGATGTGAAAATTCCTAGAGAGAAGTTGGTTGTAATAACCGGTTTGAGCGGCAGTGGTAAATCATCATTAGCCTTTGACACGATCTATGCCGAGGGTCAAAGAAGATATATTGAAACTTTTTCAGCCTATGCGCGACAATTTCTTGGAGGACTGGAGCGACCTGATGTAGATAAAATTGAAGGCTTATCACCTGTTATTGCAATTGAACAAAAAACTACTAGCAAAAGCCCTAGATCAACAGTAGGAACAATTACTGAAGTTTATGATTTTTTGCGTTTATTATTTGCTCGTATTGGAGAAGCATACTCCTATAATACAGGAGAAAAGATGGTTAGTAGTAATGATGAACAAATTAAAGAACTCATTATAAAAGAATATCTAAACCAGAAGACCATCATTCTATCACCAGTTGTCAAATCCCGTAAAGGGCATTATAGAGAATTATTTGAAAAAATTTCAAAGCAAGGGTTTATCAGAGTTAGAGTTGATGGTGAAATTCAAGAAATTGAAAAAGGAATGAAACTTGACCGGTATAAAACTCATGATATTGAAATTATTATTGACAGGTTGGTTGTTGATGAAAATTCTGAAAAACGATTAAGTGAAAGTATCAAAACTGCAATGTATCATGGTGATGAGACCTTATTGGTCATTAATAACGAATTGGGTGGACCAAACAATAAACCAAGGTATTTTAGTAGAAATTTGATGTGTCCAACTACAGGAATTTCTTACCCAAAACCTGAACCAAATTCTTTTTCATTTAATTCACCAAAAGGAGCCTGTGAAAATTGTAATGGATTAGGAAAAGTTCAAGAAATTAATTTGAATAAGATAATTCCAAATAAAGAATTATCGATAAATAATGGGGCCATTGTACCAATAGGTGATAAAAAAAATTCATGGATATTTAAACAATTAGGTCATATTGCAGAGAAGTATTCGTTTAACTTATCCGATCCCATTAAAGGAATTCCAAAAGAAGCATTAGAAATCATTTTAAATGGTGGTAAAGAAAAATTGGAAATTAACTCAAAAGAATTAGGTGTTTCAAGAAATTATCAAATTGATTTTGAAGGAATTAATAATTTTATATTAAATCAATACAATGAAAGCCAATCAAACTCTATAAAGCGCTGGGCTAAAGGATTTATGGATGAAGTGAATTGTGCCGGTTGCCAAGGTGATAGATTGAAAAAAGAAGCTTTACATTTTAAAATCAATAGTAAATCTATAGCAGATTTATCTGCTATGGATATTTCACATTTGGCGGAGTGGTTTGATAGTGTATCTACAAAATTATCTGAAAAACAATTAATTATCGGATCAGAGATAATAAAAGAATTAAGAACCCGAATCCAATTTTTATTAGATGTAGGATTGAATTATTTATCATTAAACAGAGGTTCGAAAACCTTATCGGGTGGTGAAGCACAACGAATTCGACTGGCAACTCAAATTGGTTCTCAATTGGTAGGTGTGTTGTATATTTTAGATGAGCCCAGTATTGGATTACATCAAAGAGATAATAAGAAATTAATTGAATCTTTGCAGAAATTGCGTGACCTTGGAAATTCCATTTTGGTAGTAGAGCATGACAAAGATATGATGGTCACCGCCGATTACGTTATTGACATAGGACCCGAAGCCGGCAAACATGGTGGCGAGATAATCAGTATCGGTACACCTAAAGAATTATTGAAAGGCAAAACATTAACTGCGGCATATTTAAATGGTACAAAATACTTTGACATTCCTAAAAAAAGGCGAGCTGGAAATGGTAAACAAATAATATTAAAAGGGGCTACAGGAAATAATTTAAAAAATGTTACAATCAATATTCCCTTGGGCAAATTAATCGGTGTTACCGGAGTTTCTGGCAGTGGTAAATCTACTCTAATCAATGAAACCCTTTACCCTATACTAAACCATTATATCTATAAAGCGGTAAAAAAACCCTTACCCTATAAGTCAATTAAGGGTTTAGAACACATTGATAAAGTTATTGATATAAACCAAACTGCAATTGGCAGAACACCAAGATCAAATCCTGCAACCTATACTGGAGTTTTCAGTGAAATAAGAATTTTATTTGCAAAAACACCTGAGGCTCTTATTAGAGGTTATAAACCTGGTAGATTTTCTTTTAATGTGAAAGATGGAAGGTGTGAAACTTGTAGAGGTGGAGGGGTTAGAGTTATAGAAATGAACTTTTTGCCTGATGTTGAAGTAGAATGTGAAACTTGTCAGGGAAAACGTTTTACCCGGGAAACATTAGAAATAAGATATAAGGGGAAATCAATTTCTGATGTTTTGAATATGACCATAGATGAATCAGTAAAATTCTTTGAAAATATACCTAAAATATATTTAAAATTAAAGACTATTCAAGATGTAGGCTTAGGATATATTACTCTGGGTCAACAATCTACAACTTTATCGGGTGGAGAGGCTCAAAGAATTAAACTTGCGGCCGAATTATCAAAAAGGGATACCGGTAATACTTTTTATATATTAGATGAACCAACAACCGGATTACACTTTGAAGATATAAGTATATTAATGAAGGTTTTGAATAAATTAACAGATAAAGGGAATACCGTTTTAATTATTGAACACAATTTAGACGTGATTAAACTCTGTGATTATATCATAGATATTGGTAAAGAAGGTGGGGCAGAAGGTGGAAAAATACTTTGTTATGGTACACCAGAAGAAATAATTAAAAACAAAAATAGCTATACGGCAAAATTCTTAAAAAAAGAATTAAATTTATAAATTGCTTTTGAAACAAATAACATAATAACAGTAAGTAATAATAATATGACTCCAAACGAAGATAAAAGAATACGTGAAAAACTGAAACAAAAAACCTGGAATGAAGTTAAGACCAATGATTCCTGGGCCATTTTTAAAATAATGAGTGAGTTTGTTGACGGATATGAAAAATTAAGTCGAATTGGCCCATGTGTAAGTGTTTTTGGTTCGGCAAGAACAAAACCAGATGACAAATATTATAAACTAGCTGAAAATATATCTTATAAATTAACCCAAAACGGTTATGGAGTTATAACCGGTGGTGGCCCCGGCATAATGGAAGCCGGTAATAAAGGCGCCAGAAGAGGAGGTGGTGTTTCAGTTGGTTTAAATATTGAATTACCGTTTGAACAAAATGATAACCCTTATATTGACAAAGACAAAAATTTAGAATTTGATTACTTTTTTGTCCGTAAGGTAATGTTTGTAAAATATGCACAAGGTTTTGTTGCAATGCCAGGTGGATTTGGCACTTTAGATGAATTGTTCGAAGCAATAACACTTATCCAAACAAAAAAAATAGAGAAATTCCCAATTATTTTGGTAGGGAAAGAGTTTTGGAACGGAATTCTTGATTGGATTAAATCCATTTTATTGAATAAATATAACAATGTAAGTAAAAAGGATCTAGATCTTTTTAAAATAGTAGATACGGCTGAAGAAGTAATTGAAATAATTAATAACTTCTATAAAAAACATCATTTAAGTCCTAATTTTTAGCCTGAAACAAATTTGTCATAACTAAAAATAAAAATTTGCTAAGAAAAAAAATCATAATTGGATTTGTTCTTTTTATGAACCTTATTGTTTTTTCGCAAAACAATGAAATAAATATTAATGCCGTATTTTCAGCAGAGACTCATCAAATTCAAATTGAGCAGGAAATAATTTATTATAATAATTCAAATAAGATATTAGATACAATTTATTTGCTTAATTGGGCCAACGCATACAAGGACAGACATACACCTTTATCACACCGATTGATTGAAAATTATGATAAGAGTTTATATTTTGCCAAAATTAAAGACCGAGGATTTTCACACATTAAACATATTAAGTACAATGATCAAAAAGTTAATTTCAAAAATTTAGAAAAATCGGTTGATATTGTTGAAGTAGTTCTACTAAACCCATTAAAACCAAATGATTCTGCTAAAATAAGTGTCTCATACACTGTAAAAATTCCAATTGATAAGTTTACAAGATATGGTTATGAATTTGATAATTATAATTTACGTTATTGGTACCTAACACCTGCTGTTTTTCAAGAAAAATGGCATTTGCTAAGTAATTTAGATATGGATGATTATTATATGAATCCATCCAATTATTCTATTAGTTTTAAAATACCAATAGGATATACTCTACATTCAGATTTACCTGGTACTGCCGAGATACAAAATGATATTGTACACTATAAATTAAAGGATAAAAATAGGATTGATCTAGAATTTAATATTCAATTAATTAATGATTTTTCAATTTACAAAACTGATAATCTTGAAGTTATATCCAATTTGAAAAGTGAAAATTTAGTCGAAAACATTAAAACGGATGTACTTAACCGACAATTGAATTTTATAAATGAGTATTTAGGAAAATATCCTCATGAAAAGTTGTTGATCAATAATACAACCTATTTAAAAAATCCTGTATATGGTTTTAATCAGTTACCAAAATCTCTAACTCCATTTTCTGATGTATTTGAATGGGATATTAAAATGTTCAAAGCACTTTCTAATAAATATATTGAAAACACCATATTAGTTAATAAAAGAGAAGATTCATGGATATCAGATGGTATACAGATTTTTTTAATGATGGAGTATGTCAAGAAATTTTATCCGGAAGTTAAGGCAATAGGTAATATTTCAAAATTATGGGGAATAAAACGTTATAATATAGCCAAATTAGAATTTAACGGTAAATATCCTTTTGTATACCAATTTTCAGCAAGAAAAAATATTGATCAATCACTAATAACCAGAGCAGATTCATTATCCAATTTTAATCGAAAAATTGTAAATAAATATAAGGCTGGATTAGGGCTGAGATATTTAGATGAATTTTTAAAAGACACTATAATTAAAAATAGTTTACAACAATTTTATCATGATAATTCAGGCCAACTTGCCAAAAGTTCGTATTTTAATGAAATACTCAAATCAAGAACCAATAAAAATATAAGTTGGTTTTTTAATGATTATGTCAATTCAGATAAAAAATTAAATTACACTATTGATAAAATTGAAAATCAGGGCGATTCGATCAAAGTTCACATAAAAAATAAAAGCAATTTTACCGCCCCGGTTACTTTGTATGGAGTTAACAAAAAAGAAATAAAATTTAAACAATGGATTGAAGATATTGATAGTACAAAAATTGTAACCGTCTCAAATAAGGATATTGATAGACTCTCTCTAAATTATGAGTATTTATATCCGGAAACTAACTTACGTGATAACTGGAAAAAATTAAATAAGAAAATTCTCAACAGACCATTAAAGTTTACATTTTTCAAGGATATTGAAGATCCCTATTACAATCAAATATTTTACAATTTATTTCTAGAATATAATTTTTATGATGGTATATTACTTGGACCAAGTATATACAATCAAGCTCTCTTTAAAAAAAAGTGGCTATTCAAAGTTATACCAACCTATGGTTTCAAAAGCAATATTGTGACAGGATCATTTTCATTAATGTACGAACATTTACCTGAATCAAATTCCATTTATAGATATAGTGCCGGATTGATAGGAAGTAAATCTCATTACGACACAGAATTAACCTTTAATAAGTTCACACCTTTTTTTCTAATTGATTTTAACAGAAAAAGTTTAAGAGATGTGGGCGGTAGATCTCTGCTTACACGATATGTTGTAGTTGATAAAGAAATTCCCCTGGAAGGAGTTGAAAATCCGGAAACATTTCAATACAATGTCTTTAATATAAGATATGGTGCTTCAAAACCGGATATTATCAATGATCTAAGATATTTTGTAGATTTTCAGTATAATAATAATTTTAGCAAAGTCTCTCTTGATTTGAGATACAGAAAATTAACGGATAAAAACCGGCAATTTGATTTTCGACTATTTTTTGGCAGCTTTTTATTCAATGATACGGAAAGTGATTTTTTTAGTTTTGCACTGGACAGACCCAGTGATTATTTATTTGATCTAAACTATTTAGGCAGGTCAGAGGATTCTGGAATTTTTAGTCAGCAGATAATAATTTCCGAAGGAGGATTCAAATCTATTTTTGAAAATCAATATGCCAATCAATGGCTACTTTCGTCAAATACAAGTATCGGTATATGGCGATGGATTGAGATTTATGCTGATGCCGGATTTATTAAAAACAACGATCAAAATGCGTATTTTAGATATGATAGTGGTATTCGATTAAATTTTATACATAATTTTTTAGAATTCTATTTCCCGCTGCAATCCAGTTTAGGGTTTGAACCAGGTTTGCCTGATTACGAAACTAAAATCAGATTTGTTCTTACCATAAGTCCTGGCAAAATCTACAATTTCATAAAACGAGGTTTCTATTGATCATTTTATTAAATAATTTATAAAATAACCAATATATTTTTGCATAATCCTCAATAATATTAATCGTTAATTTTAATACTTAACTAAGTTTCATAGCGTTAACTTTGACAACAAAGTACTTTAAATTTTGTACATTTGCAAAACTACAAAAGGAACATCAAATATGATAAAAAAGGCAATTGAAACTCAAAAAAAACTATCCTTTCAAGAATTTAAAGAAGAAGTTTTAAACGATTTTAAAATTGCATTGATTAGCAGAGAATGTAGCCTAATTGGAAGAAGAGAAGTTCTAACCGGAAAAGCTAAATTTGGAATTTTTGGAGCAGGTAAGGAAATACCTCAACTTGCTATGGCAAAAGCTTTTAAAAAAGGCGATTGGCGATCAGGATATTATCGTGACCAAACTTTTATGATGGCGATTGGCGAATTCAATCCTCAACATTTTTTTGCGAGTTTATATGCTCATGCTGATATTAAAGCTGATTCTTACTCGGCGGGTAGACAGATGAATGGGCATTTTGCTACACATTCATTAAATGATGATGGCTCGTGGAAAAATCTTATGACACAATATAATGTGAGTTCTGATATATCTCCAACTGCAGGTCAAATGCCTAGACTGTTGGGTTTGGCTGAAGCTTCTAAAAAATATAGAAATATTAAGGAACTTAATGATAGACATCATTTTTCTAACAACGGTAATGAAGTAGCATGGGGCACTATTGGTAACGCTAGTACTTCAGAAGGAATGTTTTTTGAGACTATTAATGCCGCTGGTGTATTACAAGTTCCGATGGTCATTAGCATATGGGATGACGATTATGGTATTTCAGTTCATTCAAAATATCAAACAACAAAAGAAGATATTTCTGAAATTTTAAAAGGCTTTCAAAGGGATGAAAAAAGTAATGGATATGAAATTTTTGTAGTTGAAGGCTGGAATTATACCCAGTTAATAGATGTTTATAATAAAGCGGGCAGGATTGCAAGAGAAGAACATGTTCCTGTTTTGATCCATGTAAAAGGTCTTACACAACCTCTGGGCCATTCTACTTCAGGATCACATGAAAGATATAAATCCAAAGAACGCTTAACTTGGGAAACAGAACATGATTGTATTTCAAAAATGCGAGATTGGATTTTAAATTTCGAGTTAGAAGATGAAGATGGACAAATATTAAAATTTGTTGAAAGCGAAGATGAGATCAAAGTTTTAGAAAAAGAAGTCAAAAAAGAAGTTTCAACTGCAAAAAGAGTGGCATGGAATGAATTCATGCAGCCGATGATTGACGAAAGAAAAGAATTGCTGAAACTATTAGAAAATGTTGCACTAAAAAGTCAAAATAAAATTTTTATTGAAAAACTTAATCGAGAATTAGCATCTTTTGATGAACCAATTAGAAAAAATATTTTAACCATTGGTAGAAAATCGTTGATTTATTTAAGAGATGAAGATTTTGATGAAAAAGACTCATTATTAAAATGGATTAAAAATTACCAAGCGATTCAACAACCAAAATACAGCTCACATCTTTATAATGAGTTCGATACAAAAGCTACAAACGTTAAAGAAATAAGTCCTGAGTATGATGATGATTCTGAAATAACAGATGCAAGAATTGTCTTAAGAAACAATTTTGATAGCATATTATCTACGCATAAAGAGGTTGTAATATATGGTGAGGATTCTGGTAAAATTGGTGATGTTAACCAAGGTCTTGAAGGCCTACAAGATAAACATGGTATTAATAGAGTTTATGATACAGGCATACGGGAAGTTACCATTATTGGTCAAGGTATAGGGATGGCTATGAGGGGGTTACGACCAATAGCAGAGATTCAATATTTAGATTATATGTTCTATGCTGCTCAGGTATTAACCGATGATCTTGCTACGTTGCGATATAGAACCTTCGGCAAACAAAAGGCTCCTTTAATTATTAGAACAAGAGGACATAGATTAGAAGGTATCTGGCATTCAGGATCTCAAATGGGTGCTCTTTTAAATCTATTAAGAGGTCTGTACATTTTGGTTCCTAGAAACATGACTAAAGCTGCTGGATTTTATAACACATTATTAAAAAGTGATGAGCCTGCCGTTGTGATCGAAAATCTAAACGGTTATAGATTAAAAGAAAGATTACCAATAAATTTAGGGGAATTTACAACACCTATTGGAGAAGTTGAAATAATTAAAGAAGGAATTGATATAACCATAGTTTCCTATGGATCTACTTTAAAATTGATTGAAGAAGCATCAAAAGAACTATCAGAGGTAGGAATTGATGTTGAAATAATCGACACACAAAGTTTATTACCTTTTGATTTGAAACATGATGTTTTAGTCAGTGTTCAAAAAACCAATCGTTTAGTGATTATTGATGAAGATATTCCAGGTGGAGCATCTGCATATTTATTAGATGAAATTATCAATAAACAAGGGGCTTATTATTATTTAGATAGTAAACCGGTAACTATTACAGCCAAAGCGCATAGACCTGCTTATGGTACTGATGGGGACTACTTTTCGAAACCATCTACTAATGATATATTTGAAGGGGTTTATAAAGTAATGCAAGAAGCGGATCCGCTAAAATTTAAAAGTTTATATTAAAAAAGTAAAGATTTTATACAATTATTTTCATTTTATAAATAGTTATAACCTAGTTAATTTTATATTAATATTTTCCTAAAAACTTATTTCAACACGATAAATTACTACATTTGCTTTTTAAATTATACCAAACGGCAGAAATGATAAGAAGATTATTATTGATTTTATGTTTAGGAATTCTGTTCTTTTCAAATGTTTCTTGGAGGTCGCCTGTTAATAATCAGCCAAAACCATCTAATGAAAATTTTGAATCTTATGCAATAAATATATACAAGGAACTAAACGATAAAGAATTAAACTTTAAAGCTTTTAATACAGCGTTAAAGGGGTTTGTTAAGATAAGTGCCAAAAGGAATATTCATAATTTACAATACTTAACTATTATAGATATGAGTATCTCTGCCAATAAAAATAGATTTTTTCTTATTGATTTAAAAAATAAAAGAATAATTCACAAAAGTATTGTTGCACACGGAAGAAATTCTGGTGGTGAATTTGCTAAATATTTTTCAAATATAATGGGCTCTTATCAAAGTAGCATTGGTTTTTATAAAACTGCTGAAACTTATCATGGCAAACACGGTTTATCACTAAGATTAGATGGCTTAGAACAATGCAATAACAATGCTCGTAAAAGGGCAATTGTTATTCATTCTGCCGATTATGTTAGCAAGAGCTTTATCGATAGGAATGGGAGATTGGGAAGAAGTTTTGGTTGTCCGGCTTTACCTAAAAAAGATTTCTCAAAGATTATTGAAAAAATAAAAAACGGTAGCGTTTTATTCATTTATTATCCCAATGATAATTATTTTGAAAATTCGATTTTAGCAAATAGTAATTTTTCAGCAGAAAAGTACCTTACTTCGCATTAAGAAAAACTATAAACTTTTATTTATTTTTTTAACCAAACCGGGGCCTTCATAAATAAATCCTGTAAAAAGTTGAATTAGATCCGCACCAGCGTCGAATTTTTCTTTGGCATCCTTTGCAGAATGTATACCCCCTACTCCAATTATCGGAAAAGCTTTATTTGATTTTTCAGAAAGAAAACGAATAACTTCTGTAGATCTGTCTTTAACTGGCCTACCACTTAAGCCTCCAATTTCATTTTTATTTTTTGAATTCAAATTATCTCTTCTAATTGTTGTGTTTGTTGCAATAATTCCATCAATTTTTGTGATTTTAACTATATCGATTATATCCAATAATTGATCATCTGTAAGATCCGGGGCTATTTTTAAAAGGATTGGTTTGGGATCTTCTTTTTTAATATTCTCTTCTTGTATTGAGTTTAATAATTTAGTGAGTGGTTCTTTATCTTGCAAATCTCTTAAATTAGGAGTGTTAGGTGAACTTACATTTATTACAAAATAATCAACAAGATCAAATAGCTCATCGAAACACGTTAAATAATCATCTACCGCTTCTTCATTCGGTGTTACTTTATTTTTACCAATATTACCTCCAATAATGATATCGGTTTTTCTTTTGCGAAGTCTTTCGGCTATAACTTTTACTCCGTCATTATTAAAACCCATTCGATTTATTATAGCTTCATCCTCTTTTAATCGAAATAAACGTTTTTTTGGGTTTCCTGCTTGTGGTTTTGGGGTGACTGTACCTATTTCTACAAATCCAAAGCCATAGTTAGAAAATTCATCAAAAAGTATGGCATTTTTATCGAATCCGGCAGCTAGTCCAACAGGATTTTTAAAGGTAAGACCAAATAAATTACGTTCTAAACTTTTATCCTTTATCACAAATTTACTTCGAGAAATACTTCCTGTAAAAGGTAATTTGAAAATATTTTTTATTAATGAAAAAGTAAAATGATGAACAACTTCAGGGTCGAAATTAAATAAAATTTTACGGATGATGGATTTGTACATGCGTATCTTTTCTTATTAGTAATGGAATGTTTATAATTAAATCACTCTTTTTTCATTAAATTAATTTTCTTATCAACAAATTTTAAATTTTTGCTTCCAATTTTCATTGATCTTTTATCTCAACTCCGCATTAAATTGATTTTCGAAAGTTTGTTGTAATTCGCTCATTATTTTATCAATATGCTTATCATTCAACGTTTTACTTTCATCTTGTAATACAAAACTTAAAGCATATGACTTTTTACCTTCAGGTAATTTATCTCCAACATAAACATCGAATAAATCTACTTTCTTCAATAACTTCTTTTCACTTTGAAAAGCTGCATTGTACAAATCAATAAATTTTACTTGTTCATCAAGTAATAAAGCTAAATCACGTTTTACTTCCGGGTATTTTGGTAAGTTTTTAACTTTAATTTTCTTTCTGCCAGTATTTTCAATAACATTATTCCAATTAAAATCGGCAAATAAAACATTTTGTTTGATACCAAAGTCCTTTAAAATATTCGATCTTACCAAACCAAACTCAACCAATTTAACTTTTCCTATATTCAAACCTATTGCTTCAGAAAATAGATCATTTCTAACATCCACATATTTTACATCCATAATACCCAATCTTTGCAATAAGGATTTAATGATTCCTTTTATAAAAAAAATATCTGTTGATCTATTTTCAACATCCCAGTTATTTTTATTTCTATTTCCCGTAATTGTCAAAGATAAATGCTTTTGTTCTGTATAACCACTTTCATATTTATGGTAGGTATTACCAAATTCAAAAAATTTCAAATTGTTATTTTTTCTATTTATATTATAGGCAACAGCTTCTAATGATCCAAATAACATAGATTGCCGCATAACAGACAAATCACTACTCAATGCATTGAGCATTATAACATTTTGTTCTTCTTTTAATGTCTCAGAAAACTCAATATAATCGGGTTTAGTTAAAGAATTGGCCATTGTTTCATAAATTCCATTTGAAACTAAAAAATTTGCAGCAATATTCTCTATTTTTTCTGGATTTAACTTTTTTGAACTGGAAATAGATGTATTAATTTTTTGTGGGATCTCAATATTATTATAACCATAAACCCTTAAGATTTCTTCAACAATATCTACTTCTCTTCTAACATCAACTCGATAAGAAGGAATAGTTAACCCTAATCCCGATTCGGTTTGATTATTTATTTTAATATCTAATGAGGCCAAAATGTTTTTTATAGTATCCGCTGGTATTTCCTCACCAATTAGTTTAAATGCCTTTTCATAAGATAAGTGTACTTGAAAATCTTCCATTTTAATTGGATAGATGTCTGTTATTTCAGAAACAATTTTACCTCCGGCTATTTCTTTAATCCATATCGCTGCCCTTTTTAGTGTATAAACAACAGTATCGGGATTTATTCCTCTTTCAAATCGAAAAGAAGCATCTGTATTCAGGGCATGACGTTTTGCCGTTTTACGGATAGAAATAGGGTTAAAATAAGCACTTTCTAAAAAAATTGATGTTGTGTTTTCAGTCACTCCTGTATTTTCACCTCCAAATACACCTCCAATACACATAGGATTACTCTCACCATCACATATCATTATATCATCTTCATGTAACTCCCGCTCAATCCCATCTAGACCAGTAAATTTGGTTCCTGATGTCAAATTTTTAACAATAACCTTATTACCTTTGATTTTATTAGCATCAAAAGCATGCAAGGGTTGCCCCAAACCATGAAGTATTAAATTTGTAATATCAACAATATTATTAATAGGACTCAATCCAATAGATCGCAATTTATTCTGTAACCATTTTGGAGATTCATTAACCTTTAAATCGGTTATGGTTATACCGGCATAACGAGGAACCAATTTACTGTTTTCAACCTCCACATTAATTTTAAAAGTACGTTCATCTATATGAAAATCACTAACAGAAGGTGTTGTTAATTTCTTTTGGATATCTTCTTGTTGTATTAGTCCGGCATAGAGATCACGGGCAACACCTAAATGACTCATAGCATCTGCTCTGTTTGGTGTTAAGCCTATTTCAAAAATCTGATCGGTATGAATTTCAAAAATATCGGCTGCCGTTGTTCCTACTATTGAATTTTTATCTAAAACTAAAATACCATCATGGCTTTTACCCAATCCTAATTCATCTTCGGCACAGATCATTCCATTACTCACCTCACCCCTGATCTTGCCTTTTTTTATGGTAAAACTATTTCCATTATCATCATATAAAACAGTACCTATTGTTGCAACCGGTACTTTTTGACCAACTGCTACATTTGGTGCACCACAAACTATTTGCACAGGTGTTCCGTTTCCCAGATCAACCTGAGCTACTTTAAGTCTATCTGCATTGCTATGCTGTTCACATGATATTACTTCACCTACAACTACTCCTTTCAAACCTCCTTTAATCGATTCAAAAGTTTCAATAACTTCAACTTCCAATCCTAAATCAGTTAAAACTTTACCAACTTTCTCAGCTTCTAAATCGATGTTTAAAAACTCTTTTAACCAATTGTATGATATTTTCATTCTTTGATTTATTTTTAAGCTGCAAAGATATACAATTGTATGAAGTAGATACAATAAGCTATATAAGAAATTGCAATCTTTTCAAAAAATCATTTTTAATTTATCCCCAAAAATGATTAATTTGCAAGAATAAAATAAACCTAAATATGTCCATAGAAATTACTCGAATTTTTGACTTCGCTTATTTCCAGCTTGAAAAACATAATTTAAAGAAATCGCTCGTGTCGAAAAGTACTGGAGAATGGATTACAACATCTTCGAAAGAATTTATTGAAAAATCCAATAAAGTTAGTCGAGGTCTACTCGAATTAGGTGTAAAACCAGGAGATAAAATCGCAGTAATATCTTCTACTAATAGAACGGAATGGAATATTTTAGATATTGCCATATTACAAATTGGTGCTATTAATGTACCCATTTATCCTACTATATGTAAAGACGATTATAAATATATTTTTAATCATTCAGAAGTTACTTATTGTTTTCTATCCGATGAAGTTTTATTTGAAAAAGCCAGAGAAGTAAAAAATGAAGTTGCTTCTATGCAAGAAATATATTCATTTGAATTTATAGATGGATGTAAAAACTGGGAAGAGGTTATTCAGCTGGGAGAAGCGGTTAGTAATCAAGCTAAAGTTGATAAATTTAAAAAAGCAGTTAAACCAAATGACCTGGCCACAATTATCTATACATCTGGTACAACCGGTGTACCAAAAGGTGTAATGTTATCACATAATAATATTGTATCTAATGTAATCGACAGTTGGAAAAGATTACCCTTGGTTGAAGGTAAAAGCAAAGTAATTAGCTTTTTACCTGTTTGCCATGTATTTGAACGTATGCTACATTATTTATACATCTATAGTGGTATAACAATCTATTATGCAGAATCGATAGAAAAGATTTCTGATAATTTGAAAGAAATTAAACCTAACTTTATGAGCGTTGTGCCTCGACTACTGGAAAAAATATATGATAGTATCATAGCAAAGGGTACAGAATTAAGCGGAATAAAGAAACAATTGTTTTTTTGGGCTGTTGATCTGGGCTTACAATATGAACCTTATGGTACAAAAGGCTGGTTATATGAAAAGAAATTGAAGCTGGCCAATAAATTGATTTTTAGCAAATGGAGAGAAGCTTTGGGTGGTGAATTATTAACTATGGTCTCCGGAAGTGCAGCATTACAACCAAGATTAACAAGAATTTTTGCGGCAGCTGGGATGCAGGTTATGGAGGGTTATGGTTTAACCGAAACTTCACCTGTAGTATCTGTTAACATGTTTGCCAACAAGAGTTTTAAGGTAGGAACTGTTGGTAAACCAATTGATAATGTGGAAGTTAAAATTGCCGAGGATGGTGAAATCTTAATTAAAGGACCTAATGTAATGCTTGGTTATTATAAAGAACCTGAAAAAACAGCCGAAGTTATGACCGGTTCATATTTTCATACGGGTGACAAAGGTGAAATTGATACAGACGGTTTCTTAAAAATTACAGGACGCAAAAAAGAAATATTTAAGACCTCCGGAGGTAAATATATATCACCAATTTTATTGGAAAATGAAATGAAACAATCCCGTTTTATTGAACAAATTCTGGTAATAGGTGAAGGTCAAAAAATGGCAGCTGCAATTGTTCAACCAAACTTTAAATTTGTACAAGAATGGGCAATTCGACATGATTTAAAAATAGGCTCTTCATTTGACAAATTGATTAATCATGCTGAAGTTAAAGAAAGGATTATGCAAGAAATTGAACATGGAAACAAAAACTTTGGAAAATGGGAAACCATAAAGTGTATTGAACTTACTCCCGAGGAATGGTCTGTGGATAATGATTTACTCACCCCTACTTTTAAACCAAAAAGGACAGTAATTCTAAAAAAATATAAGCATCTTTACGACAAAATATACAATTGATGGAACACTTTATTGTATCGGCTAGAAAATATCGTCCCCAGGCATTTACAGAAGTTGTTGGTCAACAGGCAATTACCAATACATTAGAGAATGCCATTACGAACAATCACTTGGCACAAGCTCTACTTTTTACCGGCCCAAGAGGAGTTGGCAAAACAACATGTGCGCGAATATTGGCCAAAAGAATTAATCAGGAAAGTGTTCAAAAGGTTTTAGAAGATGAAGATTTTGCTTTTAATATATTTGAATTAGATGCTGCATCAAATAATTCGGTTGATGATATCCGAAATTTAACAGATCAGGTTAGAATACCTCCACAAACCGGTAAATACAAAGTCTATATTATTGATGAGGTTCATATGTTATCCCAGTCAGCTTTTAATGCATTTTTAAAAACCTTGGAAGAACCGCCTGCTCATGCTATTTTTATTTTGGCAACAACTGAAAAACATAAGATTATACCCACTATATTATCTCGATGTCAAATTTTTGATTTTAAACGAATAGGTGTTATTGATATAAAAAACTATTTGTATAAAATTGCAAAAAAGGAGAAAGTAGAAGTAGAAGATGACGCTCTCCATATTATTGCCCAAAAGGCAGATGGTGCTTTGCGTGATGCGCTTTCTATTTTTGACCGAGTTGTTAGTTTTTCAGGATCAAATTTAACACGACAAGCTGTAACAGAAAATTTAAACGTATTAGACTATGATGTTTATTTTGGCATCACCAAAACTCTTTTAGAAAATAATATTCCTCAGGTTTTAGTTGATTTTAATTCAGTTTTAAATAAAGGATTTGACGGTCATCACTTTATATGCGGTTTAGCTTCTCATTTTAGAGATCTACTGGTTTCTAAGGATCAGGAAACAGTTGCCTTATTAGAAGTTGGAGATGCTGCCAAAAAGCAATATTTAAAACAATCAAAAAAAGCAGATTTACGATTTTTGTTACAGGCCATAGATCAGGCAAATGAATGTGATCTAAAATATAAAACCAGTAAAAACCAGCGTTTATTGGTTGAACTTACCTTAATGAAAATTGCCTCCATCACATTTGATGGCAAAAAAAAATCTAAACGTTTTATAATTCCTGCTTCTCATTTTATTACTACTACGATAGAAGAAAAACTAGATATTCCTGTTGAAATAATACGGAAACCTGTCAACGCTATTTTGAACGAACAGAGTTCTGATTATGTAAAGAATAAATATATACAGGATCAAGAAAAAAATATAAAGGCTCCCGAAAAAGAGAATATTAAATCGCAAAGATTAATCCCCGGTAATAACCTAAGAAGAAACTCAGCCTTATCTCTTTCTAGTTTAAAAAGAAATAAAATAGAAGAAAAAAAATTAAAGAGCAGACAAAAGGTAGTTGAAGATATTGATAATTTACCAAAAGATCCTTTTACAGAAGAAACCTTTTTAAAAATTTGGTATGCATACATTGAAGATTTACACGATAAAGGAGAAAAAATATTTGCTTCCATATTAAAAGCTGATGCTCCGAAAATTAAGAAAAATATAATTTTTGTTACTTATCCAAATGAAATGATGAAGGCTGAATTAATTAAGGTAAAACCTAAAGCATTAAAATATTTGCGCCAAAAGCTCAATAATTTCAGTATTGATTTCAACATTTCTGTAAATGAAGGAAATACAAAAAAGTTCGCCTATACTCCCCAAGAAAAATATGATTTATTGAAAGAAAAAAATAAGAGCTTAATCAACTTAAGGAAAACCTTTAATTTGGATCTTTAAATTTTTCATATTCGTTTCATTTAGTATATTAGCATCTAAACTAATTCAATTTGGATCTAAAAACACTTTTCATATATATTATTGGCTTTTGGATAGTTGCCATTGCAGCCAATCAAATTGCCAAGTTTTTTCAAAAGATAAGGTTTCCGCTTATAACAGGATTCATAATAACTGGTATAGTTGCCGGTTCTTCACTATTAAATTTTATATCGCCAGATGCCATTGAAAATTTAAACTTTTTAAATGAAATTGCATTATCCATTATTGCTTTTTCAGCAGGTGCCGAATTGTATTTAGATGATTTAAGAAGTAGGTTAAAAAGCATTAAATGGATGACCATAAGCCAATTTGTAATCACCTTTGTTCTATCAAGTTTAGTTGTGTATTTTTTTGCTGACAAAATTCCTTTTATGGCTAATTTGAATGTGCAATCTAAAATTGCCATATCTATATTATTTGCTACTATTTTTGTTGCCCGTTCGCCATCATCTGCTATAGCAGTTATCAATGAAATGCGTGCTAACGGACCTTTCACTAAAACAGTTATGGGAGTTACGGTAACCATCGATGTTTTGGTAATTATTGTTTTTGCCATAAGTTTTTCTTTTGCAAAAGCTTTGGTAAATGGTGAAGAAATGGGAATGATATTTTTGGCAATTTTGACTGCCGAATTAATTATTTCATTTGCAATAGGCTATGTTGTTGGTAAATTATTAGAGATTCCGTTTTTAATTAGTGCAAATAGCAAAATAAAAGGGATATTTATTATCTTTATTGGTTATGGAATCTATTTTTTGGCACATTTCATCAAAGAGAGTTCTACAAACTGGTCAAGTCACGAAATTATTTTAGAACCACTTTTAATAGCTATTATTGGAAGTTTTGTTTTAACCAATTACAGTGAACACAGAATTGAATTTAGAGAAATTCTAGAAGAAATCAGCCCAACAATTTATATTATATTCTTTACCCTTATCGGAGCTTCATTATCATTTCAAACCTTGATCAGTGTTTTTGGTATAGCTGTAGCTTTATTTTTATTACGATTAATTACGATGTTCTTGGGCGGCGCCCTTGGTGTAACAATTGTCAAAGACCCGAAAAAATACACGTTAATCGCTTGGATGCCCTATTTAACCCAGGCTGGAGTTGCTATTGGTTTATCAACGATAATTTCAGAAGAATTTCCTGTTTGGGGTCATGAGTTTGAAACTATTATTATTGCAATAATAGTAATCAATCAATTGTTTGGCCCACCACTGTTTAAATGGACACTAAACTATGTAAAAGAAAGTCATTTACGGGCCAGTATGGAGCCCCTTCAAAGCACAAGAGATGCAATTATTTTTGGTGTTGAGAGTCAATCCATCGCACTGGCTCAGCAGCTTCAAAAACATAATTGGAAATCAAGATTGGTGGCATTAGACAATTTAAATAGAGGATCATCAGAATTTGAAATCATCAATAATTTCAAACCTTCTGTTGAAAATTTCAAAAAACTGGAATTTGATAAAACCGAGGCAATAGTTTTAATGCTTTCTGATGAAAAAAATTATAAATTGGCAGAATTAATTTATGAAAATATCGGTACTAAAGATGTAATTGTACGTTTAAATAACCGAGATAATTTTGACAAATTTCACAAATTAGGTGCCTTAATAATCGAACCTGCTACCGCAATGGTAAGTTTATTGGATCATTTTGTAAGATCACCTAATGCAGCTTCTTTATTATTGGGCATGGATGAAGGTCAAGATACCATGGATATTGAAATTAATAACAAAGATATTCACGGACTTAGAATTAGAGAACTACGTTTGCCAACCGATATTATAATCTTATCCATAAAACGAAAAGGTCAATTATTAATGACTCATGGTTATACTCGTTTACGACTTGGTGACGTAATGACCTTAGTGGGAAGTGAAAGGAGCTTAGAAGATATTAAGTTTAAGTTTGATACTTGATGATCAATGAGACATTGAGATATTGAAATAATTTGATGATAGTTTTTGGTTGCTTGTTAATTATTATTGGAATTTGATTATTGGAAATTGTTATTTATCAATTGTGATTTATTTTTTCATCTTATCTTTGTAGAAAAAATATAATTTATGCTGGGCTTAAAATTTGAAACAGAGACTTCCTGGGCGGAAATTGCACAAAACGATTTACAACAAATATTAACCGATCACGCTTTCGCTGAGCAAAAAGCTGCTTCTAATGCGGTTTCTATTATCATAAATTATTCTGAAGAAACGGAAATGGTAAAGGTTATGAGTGATATAGCTATTGAAGAAATGGAACATTTTAGAATGGTTCATCAACTTATGGTAAAAAGAGGAATGGTGTTAGGAAGAGAGCAAAAGAACGATTATGCAAAGCATTTACATAGTTACTTTACAAAAACAAAAGATAGAACTGATGCTCTAATTCAAAGATTGCTGATCGCCGCCTTAATAGAAGCAAGAAGCTGTGAACGTTTTAAAGTGTTTTCTAAAAATTTAAAAGATAAAGAATTATCTGATTTTTATAAAGACCTAATGGTATCAGAAGCCAATCATTATACTCAATTTTTAGGCTTTGCTCGTCAATACCAAAACAAGGATATTGTAAATAAAAAATGGGAAGGCCTGTTGGCTTATGAAGCTGAATTCATGAAGAATCGCGGCAAAACTGCCAAAGTTCATGGTTAGGAAATAGTTGATGGTCGATGGTTTTAATTATAATTTATAACCTCATACTTCTAATCTAGCACCTTTTACTTCTTACTTAATAAATTGAATGGAGAAAGGATAATGCGGATGTTCACCATTATTAGCTTTTATAGCATTGATAATCGGAAATACCAAACATAAAATCCCAATGCCGATTAATCCAATTATACCCAATCCTACAAGAAGAATTAACGGAATACAAATAATGGCATAGATAAACATGCTCAATTGAAAGTTAATTATAGATTTGCCATGTTCATCCATAGCGTAAATTCTTTCTTTATTGGTTATCCAAATAATTAACGGTACAATAAATCCTCCAAATCCGGTAACCAGATCTAATAATTGACTTAAATGTGTAAGCATTAATGTTTGTCTGTCTTCTCGCATGATGTAATTTTTCTATATGACGGTTGAATTTAATTTTTGTTACATAAAAGTAAGAAGATGAAAGTAAGGAGAACGAAGAATTCTTCCAAATTCGGTCTTCAAACTATTTAACCTAACTTTGCAAAATATTTTACAAAAAAATGCAAGAACACAGATATAATATGGATACAATTATTGCATTGGCAACCTCTTCTGGTGTAGGTGCAATTGCTGTAATAAGATTGTCAGGAAATAATTCTATAGCAATTGTCAGTCAATTTTTTCAATCAAAATTTGGCTCAAAAGATCTTACAAAAGTTGATTCACACACTATACATTTAGGCAATATTGTAGACAAAAACCGAATTATAGATGAAGTTTTAGTTTCTGTTTTTAAAGACCCTAATTCTTATACAGGCGAAAATGTAGTGGAAATATCATGTCATGGCTCTGTTTATATCCAACAAGAAATTTTGCAATTATTTTTACAACATGGAATACGTCATGCTGATGCCGGCGAATTTACTTTGCGGGCATTTATTAACGGAAAAATGGATTTAAGTCAGGCCGAGGCTGTAGCCGATTTAATTGCCTCTGATTCAAAAGCATCACATCAAATTGCGATGCAACAAATGCGAGGCGGATTTTCAACTGAAATTGCTTTGTTGAGAGAACAGTTATTAAATTTTGCCTCTTTAATAGAATTGGAATTAGATTTTGCAGAAGAAGATGTTGAATTTGCCGACAGGCAACAATTTCAGGATCTTATATTTAAAATAAGTCATGTTATAAAAAGGCTGATCGACTCATTTGCTGTAGGTAATGTTTTAAAAAATGGAATCCCGGTTGCAATTGTTGGCGAACCAAATGTAGGTAAATCAACTTTACTTAATGCTTTGCTAAACGAAGAAAAAGCTATTGTTTCGCATATTCCCGGCACTACTCGTGATGCCATTGAAGACGAGATTATAATCGAAGGTGTAGCCTACCGATTTATTGACACTGCCGGAATCAGGGAAACCAAAGATGAGATTGAAAGTATTGGTATAAAAAAGACTTTCGAAAATATTGAAAAGGCACAGCTTGTTTTGCATTTAGTAGATGCCAAAAAAATTCAAAATCTAAAATCGGCCTCGCCGGCAGGCATGTTTAACATTGAAGATTTAGAAAATAAATATCCCAATAAAAAAATTATCCATATCATCAATAAAGTAGATTTATTATCAGAACAGGAAATCTTGAATCTTAAATCTCAGATCTCAGATCTACTATTCCTTTCTGCAAAAAACAAAACCGGTATTGATACTTTAACCAATAATTTAATCGATTTAGCAAATACCGGAATTTTAAGCAATAATCAAACAATTGTAAGTAACTCACGTCATTTTGAAGCATTAAATAATGCATTAAAATCTTTAAACGAAGTGCAAAAAGGAATAGATGAAAATATCTCTTCCGACCTTTTCACTATTGACATCAGGCAGGCTTTATTTTACCTTGGATTGATAACCGGTGAGATCACAACCGATGATCTTTTGGGTAATATCTTTGCTAATTTCTGTATCGGAAAATAGACATTAATTTTATTTGATGTCAAAACGATGAAATTTCTTGCAAATGGATTAAATAAAAGGTTAGCATTAATAATAATAGGGTGTTTGGTAGGCTTTACATCTTGTAGTGACGATGAAGAAGTCTGTACAGAAACTACCTGGTATGAGGATGCGGACAATGGAACGGTCTTTAAATTCCTTTGTCGTTTTAATTTCGATGACACCACCATTAAAGTCTTGAGCAGTTACGACAGAAACTGATCCGGTAGCATCTTTTACAGTTGTAGTACAATGCCTTATGATAACCACCACTTTACCATGACATGATTGGTTTTAAGATCTTGATTTTTTTTTCAACTTCCAATCAATGGTTTTATTGGTTATCAGTGGTTTGGCCCAGAATCCGATCGCCAAAATATATCCCAGAGAAATAAAAAGAAGTAACATACCTGTTTTAAGGCCAAACATATCACCCAATGATCCAATAATCAGGGGCCAGATTGCACCCCCGACAATTCCAGTTACCAGAATGCCGGCAAAAGCTCCATGATGCTCACTTACTGAGTTAAGGGCCAGGGCAATGATAATCGGCCACATGGCGGAAGCGCAAAATCCTAACAGAGGGAATGCTATTTTGGCGGCTTCTCCCGAGCCAAACAAAGCCACAGAAAGGCTGGCAATCGCTAAAGTCGAAAATAGTATTAGCACTTTTCGACTATCTATCAATTTCAATAGTAATAGTACCGGAATAGCGCCAATAGTCATCCCTCCCCAGAACCAAGAAGTTACTTCAGCCCCCGTAGTCTGGGGATCATATCCATGATAGGTTTGAAGAAACTGCGAGGCCCAGTTATTAATACCTTGTTCGGTTCCCACATAAAAAAATATCCCAATGAAAAATAGAATAACCATAGGCCTTTTAATCAAATCCATGTAGGTATTAACGGCACCTGTCTTTTCATCATCTTTCAATTCAACCTGAGGAAACTTGGAAAACTTGACTATCAATATCATTAACAGCGCTATTACAGCAAATACCCAATACATCGAAATCCAAGCTAAATTATCCGGGACTACAACGGCCAATGCCTTGACTAAAAAATTAGATTCGGAAGTTTTTCCTTCTAAATTCACAACTAAATAGGAATAGACCAGAGGGCTTAAAAAGGAAGCCGCGCCAAAAAAGAATTGTACCATCACCGAATTAAAAGCGAAATGTTCCTCTCCCCCGGCAGTTCTCAACAGTGGATTTATGGCCACCTGCAGCATGGCCATTCCGGAGCCGATTAAAAACAGCGATAAGATAGCTGTTAGGTAATTGTGAAAAAATGCCAAAGATAATGCACCGACAAAAGCGACTACAAAAGACCAAACCATCACTTTTTTTTCTCCAAACTTTTCAACCATTACCCCTGCAGGAACAGACATCAAGCCGTAAGCAATAAAAAACGCAAAGGGCAAAAACGCCACCATGGTAAGGCTTAATTGAAAATCTTCGATGATTTCAGGGACCAGTGGCCCGATAATGTTGGTTAAAAAAGATATGACAAAAAAGGTTAAAAAAACCAGGAAGACTATGTATAAATTCCGTGACATACTATTATTACAGTTTAGATTTAAGCAAAATATTACCAATAGAATATAAAAGTCGCTTCATATTATTGCATTAACATTACCGGAGAGTTGCCTGTTTACATCAAAGAGATAATTGGCTGCTCCTATTAGAGCACTATCAGAATTTATTATGATATGAATAGGAACATCCAGCATCATTTCCGCCATTATTCCTTTGTCCGAGTAGGCCTTTATAAAAGGCTCAGACTTCAGTAGAGATATTATCTTTCTAGGTATGCCCCCACCGAGATACACGCCACCAGTAGCCATAGTCTTGAGGACAAGATTGCCAGTTTCCGCTCCGAGAATTGAAACAAAAAGATTTAAGGTTTCCTTGGCAATTTTGCAGGTTCTGTCCTTTTGATTAGCGGCATCAAATATGATCGGGTTTTTGTCTTCCGCATTATTTAATAAATCGGCAAGCCAACTCGGTTCTTCCAATCCCGAATTTTCCTTTAAGTATTCATAGATGGTAGGAATCCCAAGTCCTGAACAGACTGATTCATACGTCACGTGGCCTTGTTTTTTTCTAATATCCTTAAGAAGATCAATCTCCAAGTCTGTTCGGGGTCCGAAGTTTACATGGGAACCTTCCGACATATGAGATTGATATTTTTCTCCATTCCATGTTGAGAATGCCTCACCAAGTCCTGTGCCTGGGGCTATAATAGCAAACGTTTTATTTTTCCTTTTGATCCCTTGATTGATGGTATATAAATCGTTTTCGGTCAGGATGGGAATAGCTTCAGCAATGGCTTCCAAATCATTGATAAGGAGTAATTCCGGGATGTTTAGCTCTTTAATAAGATTTGACCGATCTACTTCCCAAGGAAGGTTACTACTGGAAAGGTCGACCTTATCGTTTAAAATAGGCCCTGCAATAGCAAGGATACCACCTTTTATGGGCAGGTTATTCTTGCTAAGAAAGTGTAAAATTAGTTGTTCAAGACTAGGATATTCCCTGGTTTTAAATCGCTTTTTAGTTACGAATTTTCTGGTATCATCATTACCGGAACATAATGCCAGATCAGTTTTTGTTCCGCCAACATCTCCAACAAGGTAATAATTGCTCATCCGGTGTTACAGTATTAATTCCAGCGCTATTTCGGAGATCCGTTTTTGAATTAAGATCATCAATATACTAACTCAGCCACTAAATCTGTTTCATGCACTATTTTTCCCCCGACCATAGTCATAAATAGATTGACATCTTCATCGATTACGATCAAATCGGCTCTTTTACCTCTGACCAGACTGCCCAACTCATGATCGAGATTGGCCGCTACCGCAGGATTGAGAGAACCCATCCGGAAGGCGTCCTTAAGAGAGACCCCTACATCATTAACCATATTCTGTACACCTTTTTTCAGAGGCCAACAGGAGCTGGAAATGGCACCATCTATTTCTGGCCCCATACCCATTAATTTAGCAATTCCATTTTCTTTCCTTAATTTAACTCCCACCCAATTATATTCTCCGTCGATAATTCTGTCAGACCAATCATAATCCCCATCAGGAAGACCAGCAATTGCTTGCGTATCGGAGATAAGATATACTCTATCCAGGCCCTTACAGCGGATCAACACATCCATAGCCACCGGATGAACATGAACACCATCGGCAGTGATCTCAGCCATGACCTCATCACAAGTAAGGGCGCCACCAACGGCACCCGGTCTTCTATGATGCATACCAGTCATTACGTTGTAGGTATGTGTAGAAATAGAAACGCCACATTCAACAGCCTCCATGAAAAGCTCATATCCGGCATTTCCATGAGCAAAAGCGGCTATAATGCCATGATCCCTTATCCTTTTTATCGTCTCCAGACCACCGGGAAGGTCAGGGGAACAATCCATTATTTTTATATGACCTTCCCCCGCCTCATACATTTCCATAAAAGTTTTTTCGTCGGCAGGAGGTGGCGGAGCGGTTGATTCACCTGGTAGGTATTTAGGATAAAGGAACGGCCCTTCACATCTTATTCCGGGCACATAACATCCTTGGGTTCCCCTTTTTATTGCCTCTACTCCTCCTCTGACACCTTCAGGATCTCCGATGGTGGCCATCCAGCAAGTTGTCCCTGTCTGGCCAAGCCATGTACAGACTTCCTGAAGCGCATCTGCTCCTTCACGTGCAAAATATCCATTGGCTCCGTGATTATGGATATCAACCAGGCCCGGCGCAACGATTCTGTCGCCAACGTCCTTGATTTCATAATCTTCAGGAATATAGATGTTTTGCTGCCTTCCTACCGCTTCGATTCTTTCTCCATTAATAAGGATAACAGCATCCTTTATTTCCTTCAGCGGAGAAATTAATCTTTTTGTTTTAATAGCTAATTTCATGAGTATAGTCAGTTTATTTTAATGCTCGTTGAAGATGTATTTCATAGAACAACATAATTAGTTAAATTCATTTCAAAAAAAAAGTACAATGAACGTCACTCAAAAGTAAGAAAAAATACCTGAATAGGTGACCAATTAGGTCAATTTTTCGTTGACTTTAATGATAATCAAACGAAGTTAATACTAATTAAACCCTAAAAATCATTTGATCAGCAATAAATTGGGTCCGATTAAAATACCCCTGGATGGGGTACCACAACTTTTTATATCAATCCCAAAAAATGCTAGTTTCCACCCTCCACTCAAAATGACAACACTTTTTGGCTCCTTATACCCCATTTAAAATAGGACTCCAATGGAGGTTTCCCAGGCCAAAAAACGGCTATACTCTCTATCAATGCATAAATTATTCTGGTAAGCCAGTTTGTGTTTAGGCTATTTATTTCGAGGAAATTGCTATTAAATACCAGGCTGCATGGGGAAGCCATTGTTCTGCCCACCTCCAATCATTATCTTCTCCTGTTTCATTGTAGCCTCTATTTAAATCAATGTTATTTTCATCGTACAGCCCTGCCGTAATACCATTGCAGATGCCACCCGGGGCATTGGTATACTCGTATGTGTTAAAAAATAGATACTGCACATTGTTTCTCCCATGACCTTCCAACATACAGGCATCAAATGGATTAAGTCCCAATATCCAGTTGAGTTGGTTCCAGGCGTGCGCCTGTAATTCACTATGAAATTTTTTGTCCTCCTTAAAATAATTGGAGGCTAAACGAGCAGCAGTTGCCAATGACCCAAGTCTGGCATTTTCACCTTGCCACCAAGGGGCTGTCTCTGTATCATGTGGAAAGAAAAAGCTGGTTCTCTGTTTACCCTCTTTGTTCTGAACAAACTGTCTGGCGTAGCCAAATGGATTATTTACTTCTGCGGTAATTGCTATTTCTGATTGGAGTGATTTTTTTACAACATTTAAAATATCTGTTTTTGTTTTATCATCTGCAACATCAAGGTATTTTATAAGGCTCACCACCGGTAAGCCGGCATCTGCAGCATGGAAAAATGGGCGTTTCCCATTATCGGCCCTCCAATAGTATTGCCCTTTATCATTTTGAATTAGGCGTTCTTTTAATGAAGCAGCTCTTTGATCCGCAGCTTTTTTATACCGCTCTTCCTTCGTAGCTTTATAAAGTTCGGTTGCTGCCATTAGCGCACAATAATCATCCACTATATTTTCCTTTCCATCATTAGTAAGTTTAGCATTATGCTGCTCCAAATAGACAAATGCATCCTCAGCCGCCTTGAGGTAATCTGTATTTTTAAAATCACCCGAGACATTGAACGTGCTTGCTATTGCTAGGGATGCAATAGATAGCCCTGCTCCGGCCCTATAACTTATTTCATAATTAAGGGTCTCCATTTCTTCTTCTTCTTCGGATCCGTCAATTCCATCACTTGCCTTTTTAGTAATACTAAACCCTGTCATTGTTGGGTCTATTCTCCTATCCTCTGCTTTCTTTTCAGGTCCTTTTCCAGAAATTGTTCTATAAAAAGAACCTTCAGGAGTTTTCATACGAACCAAGAAATCTGCCCCAAACATGGCTTCATCCAATAACCTTCTCTTATATTGACGGAAGTTTGTATCTGCCCTCTGTTCTAGCGTTTTATAAGTCTCGAAAAGGCTCCAAACAGTGAGATTAATTTGCTGGGGATTAAAATAGGTTGAAAAGGTAAGGTGTGATATGTGCTTTCCAACGTCACCAGTCGCGTCATACCAACCGCCGTGAACATCAACAATATCCTTTCTACCCTTTGAAAAAGTCATTTTTTTATCTGCTTTGTCCAATAACCCCGATGATCTTTGTCCCTTAAAGTAATAAACAACGTCTGACAGCGTGTTTCTTTCTAACAAATTGTCCTGTACTATAAATGGAAAAGAACGGACAGTTTCATTATTCACTATGCATTCTATAACATAAGTACCTGGAGTTGTAACAGCATCAAAATTAAAAGTCCAAAAATGCCAATCGCGCCATTTGTCAACCTTCCCAGTATATTTTGGAATACCTTCCATGATATTTTTACCTGTTATGTAATCTTTAACAGAGAATGCCGTAACCTTGTCTTGTTCATTAGTCAATATTACACCCGGTTTGGGAGCGGTAGTTTCATACCCTATATGATTATGTAAAATTTTAACCGATTGTGCGTTATTCGTTAAGAATGAAAAAAGAAATAGTACTGTCAATACAGGTAAGTAAAAAAAGCGTGGATTCATTGGTTCAGGTTTTATTTGTTATTATAAACTGTCGATAAATAAAAATAGATGTTTTTTAAAACTGATATAAACTTTTTTTGATTGTACCATTCCTATTTATTTTCTTCAAGATTTTTAAGTGCTCCTACTATGGCTTTAAAACATTCAGCCTCACTTCCTTTTTCGTTAGTTTCAGGCGTGGGCTTATAATAATTAGCTATAAAATCCTCAGCGGAAGACCATACCGTATGCATAACACCCAAAAAATTCTCATTCAATTCCGGTACGGAATTTTGTTTAAAATTGTGCATCATTTTAACTTGTTCTATGGCAACATCTGGTCTTCTCCATGAGCAAGCAATTACATCAAAATCTTTCATGGCAAAATAGGCCGGAGTAGGTATAGCTTTTTCGTAATGCCAATCACAGATGACAACAGATTTTGGAATCATATCAATGGCCTTAGCGGTATTATTCGTACTGCCTTCCCACATTCCTATTCCTGAAGTCAACCCATCAATTAACCTGTCGCCCCAAATCCATAATCTTGCTCCATTTATAGACAAATGATCACTTAATTTGTTCACTTCCCCAGCAAATAATTCAGCAGGATCCTTTCCCTGACAGCGCGGACATTTGGAATCAGCGATATAGAATACTTCATCCATACCGGCATGAAAAGCTTTTGCCTCAAATACTTCGACAATTTCATCCATTAAATCAAATACAACATTGTGTACTCCGGGATGTAGTGGGCAATAACTTTTACAATACAAGCCATCTTCATTTGGCCATTCATATTTTTCCGGTATTTCTACATGCGGAGTTTCATCGAACTCAGGATAAACTTCTAATAATTTATTAGTCTTATTGGCCCAGCTTTGGTGTCCTAATAAATTAACCTGAGGAATGATATTGATCTTATTTTTCTTGCAAACAGCCACTATCTTTTTCACATGTTCCTTGGTAAGTGGATTTTCATCGCGTAATTCTTCTCTTGATTCATAGGCATAATTAAAATCTACCCTTAAGATTAAAGTATTTATTCCACCGGGAACAAGCTCACTTTCAATAAAATGAACAAATTTATCAACCCCCTCAGGGCTAGGTGCTGCTATACAAAAGCCTTTGACTGAAAAGATAGATTGGGCCGCAACTATAAATGGGCAAACCAAAACAACAAATAATATACAGAATGACCTTCTCATTTTAAATCTTATTTAGTTTTTAATAAATAATAAAAACAACGGCCTTTAAAACACCATTGACAAATTAGTAAAAGTTAAAGTTTTAATTTATATCCTTTTCTTTCCAACCAACCGGTAAAAATAACAACCAACATAGAAAGGCCAAAAGAAATTAAAAGGCCTAAAGTGGCTGAATTTAAGGCCTCCGGAAGTCTCAAATTAGTCATACCGTGAATTGGGTATATAAAATAAGGAATCATGTAGCAAGTAAATGTCGCGGTACCCGCAGGTGCAATAATTTTTGCCCAATTGACCTGCTTTTTTACATCGGCGATGTAATATAGAACTACAAACAACAAAAAACCTATCCCTGTACAAATCCCTAACCATGATGGGGTCTCGTGAATTTTAGAAATACCCCAGTAAGTTCTTGTTCCTAAACCATAAGTAATATTTACTATCCCCAAAATAATTAGGCCAAAATAGCCCCATTTTAGGTTAATATCTGACAACTTTTTGAATAGTAACGTAGCCACAATTCCCGCTGTAGTAAAGGCAGCAATACTACCTGTAAAAATTGTTGAAAAATAGCCAATGAAACCACTAAAATCGATAGCCATTCCCGTGTGATTTAATACTGTCAAAGAATTCAAAAGTAGCCATAGAAGAACAATGATAAATAAACTTCCCTTCGAATAAAGGTAAACCAATGCATTTATGAGGTATGCCCAACCAATAAGTCCTAGAATACCCCACCATTGTGTTGTCATCCAATTTTCCCCTTGTGGACCTCCTTTATAAATAATGGCCAAATAGAGAAGTATAATAAAACCACCAGCTCGTAGATAAGCATGCAATTTTTTTGGAACCGGACTTCTTTTCCAATTTGTCCAAATCAAGATAACTGCCAAGGCCATTAGTAAACTCCAAAAATACTTGCCAATGACAATGCTTTCATGATGGGCAGTCTCATAATTTACCATAAAAACACCTATTAACAGCAATGACAGAGACCTTATGATGATGTGTTTTGTAATAGAAAAATTGGTCTCATTTTTGGCAAGCCGATTTTTAATCGCTAAAGGAATACTAAGCCCTACGATGAATAAAAACAATGGGAAAATAACATCCGAAAAACCCATATAATCTTCACTCGCATCTGCATGTTCAAGCCATTTCGGCACATCAGTAAGTGTCCAAAAATCATTTACCCAAATCATCAAAACCATTGTAAGAGCACGGAGAATATCTATTGATGCAAGCCTCATTGTAATAAAAAAATAAATTCAAAATTATGAATAATAATTCATTAAATGGAAAAAAGACCCGTTTTATTTATGATAAATACTGGAATATATTTTGAATATTAAACTAATCCAAAATCAAAAACCCAAAATAGTCAGGGGCATGAAACTGAGGTGTTTTAGCCATTGTACTACTCCAACATGCGAATGTTGAATTATTGACATTATTACTCCATTTTTTATCAAAATGGTCCTTGTTAGATATTATTCGATACATGTTTAATCTAAAAATATTGTCGGAGGTAGCTTTTGGATAATTCAATAAGGCAATCGGCAGTCTTAAATGGCCACTCCATATGTTATTTTGACGATCTTTGACTACATTGTGGATTACTCCTGCAATTTCGTTATTTATTAACTCTGACTTATACTCAAAATCACTTTTATATCGATACATTATCTTTCCCAGAAACAACGCATTATTAGGATTTAACTGAATCTCAAGGTAATTTTCTAATGACTTCTCCCCTTTACTTATAAAAAGTTCAAAAACTTCCTGCATGAACATATCTGAATTATCTTCGGTATAATAGTTTTGGTCTAATCTGGGATTATTTCTGCATTCGAATTTTATATCCAGGAAATGGGAGTCATACTTCATCATTACCAGGGTTTCCTCCTTGATTGGTTTCCCACCAACAGAATGCTTAAAATGTAAATTTTCAATTTTAGTGTAATTTTTCTTATTTATAATAAGGGCAGGTACTTCTATTTTATTATCATTAGCATGTACTAAAACAATTTTTGTTTTATTCGTCGTTTTCTTCTCTTCTGTCTGGCACGATAATACTAAAAGGGCAAGTAGTAGTAGTAGTAGTAGTGGTTTTAGTCTTTTCATATTATATTGGTTCCGTTTTGCCATGGTACTTGAATAGTGATCGAATTTTTGTGATATCCGTTTTTTTAAGTTTAAAATTAGCATTTTATCTCTAAGACCATTAATTTCATCAATTAAATATATCCTTTTGTCCAGCGATGGCCATTCGTTTAACAGATTCATCTGTTCGGTCACGTTTCATAAACTGAGCTGTAAAATGATCGCCTGCATAGGAAAGTATGCCAATTGGATGAGCACCCAATGTGGGATCCATTCTACGTTGTCCAATCATTTGATACCAAATTTCAGCGGAGAAAGAGGGATTAGAGCCCTGAATCTATTATAATTAACAACATTTAAGACAATCCATTTTAAATAGCTCCATCATTCGTATAAAGTATTATCCTGGTTGTTAGTTAATGAAAAAAATAATGATAATAAATTTAATCTAACAAATTCTATAAGAAGCATTAAATTTACTTATAAACAAATAACATCCTACTATTGGAAAACATAAGGTTACACCTTTATTACACCTCAAAGTCCCCAAGCCCTTGTTTAAAAAGGATTGTTACATATTGTATCGGAAAGTAATTTGTTTTCTTTATCAGAATTACAAGCACTGAAAATTAGAAAAATTAAAATAAATATTCTAGAATTCATTAAATTTATATTTGTGGATGGTCATTATTTGGTACTACAATTGTGTATTTTATTTTTTTTCTAAATTAAAAACGCGTACTTTTTCATTATTCTGAGTTGAAAATATCAGCTTTCTTCCCTTATTATCTAATACTTCTGTTATATGATTGGATTGATAGGGTACATAAAAACCAGACTCCCTGCTTGGGATAACTTCAAACCCATTTTCAGTTCCTTTTAAAAATAGCCCGGTAAATGCATCAAATCTACCGTAATTTGATTCAGCATAAAAATCATTACCTACCATAAGAGCATCCAATTGGCCATCTTGATTAAAGTCATCTATAAGAATATCATTAATGGGTGCTACCTGACATGATTTTGGCAAAGCTGTTAGCTTAAATTTTCCATTACCCAAATTTTCAATATAACTACTGGAAAAAGTTGTCGCTTTTAATGTTTCAGATTCTAAGTCTTTAATTTCAAACAGAGTTTTAAAATTAATATTGGAAAATTGCTCATAAGAATAAAAATTAATCGTTGTTTCTGGAAACTGTTTTTTTATATCATCTCGAGTATGCACCGGAAATAATTTAATTTTGCCGTCATCTTCAAAATATTGGCCTAATACCGGGTCTAAATTTCCATTTTGATCAAAATCTTTGGAATAAACGTATAAAGGGAAATTCTTCCCTGGTTTTACAAAACCATTCAATCCTTGATTTCCTGCAATGAAATCAATATCTCCATCTTTATCAAAATCAGCTGCCCTGATACAATTCCACCATCCTTCAGTAGTAATTTCATTGTCATTGTCATCAAGCCAGATTGTAGGCATCTTTCTCAGTTCTCCATTATGGTTTTTAAAAATTGTAATGGCCATAAATTCACCAACAACAATTAAATCCTCCCAGCCATCATTATCTATATCTTCCCACACGGCATCTGTTACCATGCCAACATTAGAAATTTCTGTTTGAGATTGTTTGGTGAAATATCCATTATTATTAATGAGCACAAAGCTTTCCGGAGTTTTGGGATAATTACCGGGAGAAATTCTTGAACCAACAAATAAATCCATATCATTATCATGATCAATATCTATGGGTCTGATGCAACTTGTACTTTGAAATGAATCCGGCAAGATATTTTCAGCTTTAGAAAAATCGCCCTGACCATTATTAAGATATAACCTGTCGATATAGTACGGTGAATTTTCATTAAATTCATTCCCTCCGCTGCTTACATAAAGATCTAAATCAGAATCATTATCCACATCAAAAAAAACAGCATATGTATCTTCATAAATAGAATCAAGATCTTGTTTTGGATAATAGACGCCTGTATCATCCTGAAACCATAATTTCCCGGGTTCCTGCGAACTACCACCGATAAAGATTTCATCTCCGGGCTTTCCATCAATGTTGGCGACAGCAATACAAGGGCCCGATTGTGAATATTGGCGGATCAACAAATGCTGTTTAACAAAATCGTTATAATCATTCTCTTTATGGGTAAAACGTAGTATATCATTTGTAGCACTGAATAAATATTTTCTGTTTAAACTATTTTGTACAATTTCAATCGCCGACGTTTGATCAACTTCTAATAACTGATCTGCTTTTATATCTTTTAATTTTGAAATTTTTCCATTTGGCCAAACTATTTTTATCGAATCTATGGTATTGGTTTTTATTCCAAAATGCAGAATAGGTTCCATTGAAGACATATATCCGCGGATAACAGATTGGAATTGATATTGTTCTTTTTCATTATTCCAAATTGTAATTTTTGCACCTATAGCATTGTAATTTTTCGCTGTCCCTTTAAGTCGAATTCTTAAATAATGATTATTGAGTTTATCTGAAGCTTTGTTCTCTAAAAGAAATGCTTCGCTATTGATATTGTTCACAGCCATATCTAAATCTCCGTCTAAATCGAAATCAGCATATGCTACACCATTTGATAAGGAAGCTTGCTCATTGATCCATGTTAAAGAAACATCTTCAACTGTGTTATTTGCCTTTTGTTCATAAAAAAAATTTGGTAACTCAATTGGGGGCAATTCATTTACAAACCTTTTTAAGCTATTCTTATTTGGTGTAAAAACTGAAGCTTTTTGCGTGGAAAATTCAATATAATCTAGATCTATAACGTTCTTTATATAGCCATTTGTAATATAAATGTCTTTATCTCCATCATTGTCAAAATCAACCATCAATGGCGCCCAGCTCCAATTGGTACTTGAAATTCCATAAAGAAATCCCACTTCACTACTTTTTATTGGCTCTCCATGTAATATCCCATTGTTAAGTTGTAAAGTATTATGCATATATTGGGGGGTGTAATCATTCATTTTTGTAAACATATAACCTGAATAATTCATTTTAGCCATCACCCTTTTGTGCTTTTTGTAATCATTTGGAAGCATATCCACTACCAAAATATCTGATAAACCGTCATTATTGATATCTGCAATATCCATCCCCATACCATTCATGGCCATATGTCCTACATATTTCCTACTTACCTCATCAAACTTTGGTTCTAAGCTATCCTTATGGGCTTTATTTAGGTATAGAAGATCGTCGGTAATAAAATCATTAGACACATATACATCGACAAGGTTATCGTTATTGAAGTCGGCGATTCCAACACCTAATCCAAATCCTTTGTGTATAACCTTAAGCTCTTTTGAAACATTAGTAAAAACAGGGATGATCGATTCCTTCAAAAGTATCATTTCGCAATAAATAGTCAGCCAGATATTCTGGCCAGAATTTCTTTGGTCTTGGCATATTCCTGTTATATTTGGTATAGTTTATGTTGTGCACAATATAAACATCCAAATCACCATCATTGTCATAGTCAAAAAAGACAGATTGCTGTGAAAACTTACCATCAGCCAAGCCATATGCTTGAGCCTGTTCGGTAAATGTGGGTATTCCATTTTTATCTAATCCATTATTTATAAAAAGTAAATTATTGCAATTTTCTTCACAATTAATACCACCAACATTTAAATAAATATCATCATAACCATCTGCATTAATATCGACTATAGACACACCATTGATCCAACTTTTTGTTGAAAAGTTTGCTTGGATAGAAATGTCTTCAAATTGAAGAGACCCTTTGTTCAAATAAATCTTGGAGGACACTTGATTTCCAGAGAAAACAATATCAGGTAATCCATCATTATTAAAATCGCCTATTCCTACCCCACCACCATTAAAACAATTTAGACAATCGCTGGGGTTTATACTGTCGTTTTCAACAATTGTATTCGAAAATGTAATATTAGATCGTGAAGAATCTACATATTCAAATAGTGTTCGTTTTTTGTTAGTATTGCAACCAATAAAAAGTAGGATTACGAATAAAAGTAATATTATTTTTCTATACTTCATCATTGCAGATTTATGGCCTTTTAAATTTAGATTTTCTGATAAGAACTAACGTATTTCAATGCTACTTGGATGTAACTATTGTTTTAGTAATAATTTTTTTTACATAACCAAAGGGTAAAGTAACAGGAAAACAAGCTTTATTCTAATGATATAAATCATGTTTTTTAAGACTAAAGTATTGCAACTTTGGCATGTTATAAATGTTAGCTTTTTCAATATAAAAATAAATTTATTTGACTATTGCATATTCACTTAAAATTAAGAATAATGAAAATAAAATCATATTTATTTTATGTCATTCATTTAACATATTTAAAAATATGACGATTTAATGTAATAAAAATAAATGATTTACATAAGGAATGGATATCAAAAATAGTAGAAACCAAATATTTTAACTTTTCATTAATCTTTTTAACTTTTCATTATTCTTTTTAAACTATCGTTAACCACAATATATTAGCTTATACCCTAATTTTAACCATGGATTTTATAAAAAACACGTTTTGCTGTAATAATATTTATAAAACTCAAAATTGTTGAATTAATTCTCATATAAATTTCACTAAAAATAAGGCATGTTGAAATATCTAAACAAAAAAATATTGCTGTTCATATGTAAAAGGAGATTATTGATCATTTCAAGTAAATACAGGTTTTTTGTTTCCCTTTTTGTGCTATTAACTGCCATTACCGGGTGTAATTTAAATAATAAATCTTCCTCTAAATCACAGAATCAATCTGTCCATACAATTCCTTCGGCGAATGATGATTTCTTTCAGGAGATCGGACAGGAAATCGGATTGGATTTTGTTCACTCTATTGGTGCCGACAATATGAAAAATATTGTAGAAACAGTTGGTGGAGGTGCAGCTTTCATCGATTATGATCAGGATGGTTATATCGATATATATATGACTAGCGGAACATGGATTGAAGGTTTTAGTAAAAGCGAAAAACCAGGAAAAATGCCTGAGAACCGCCTTTACCACAACCAACAGGATGGAACCTTTGAGGATGTTACTAAGAAAGCCGGAGTTGGTGGCCCATGGTATAGTATGGGAATTACGGTTGGCGATTTCAATAATGATGGTTTTCCTGATATATATGTAAGCAATTACGGATCGAACACGCTCTATAAAAATAATGGTGACGGGACTTTCAAAGATGTAACAAAACGTGCCATGGTGGGAGGGAGGGAAAAGAATGTAGTATAGGTGCTGTATGGCTGGATTTTGATAATGATGGCTTGCTTGACCTTTATGTAGGGAATTACCTCAATTTTGATCCTGAATATAAATATTACTATGCTCCAGATGGGTTTCCAGGTCCTTTAGCCTATGACAGTCAGGCTGATATTTTATACCACAATAAAGGTGATGGCACTTTTGAGGATGTAACAAAAAAAATGGGAATTGTTGATATTGATGGAAGAGCAATGGGTGTTGGAGCTGCAGATTATGATGATGATGGTTTCGTAGATATCTATGTGGCCAATGATCATACTGTAAATTATCTTTGGCACAACAATGAGGGAAAAGGATTCACTGACAGGGGCACTATGTCTGGAACAGGATTCAGTCAGTCTGGGGAAGCAACCGTAAGTATGTCTGTAGATTTTGCCGATTATAATGGAGATGGATTACTCGATATGTTTATTTCAGATGATAATTACTGTTCACTTTATGAGAACTTAGGAAATGGGCTTTTTAGTGATAAGTCATATTCTTCGGGAATCTCTGTAGCATCCGGGCAGTTTGTAGGATGGTCTTCCTCATTTCTTGATTATGACAACGATGGCGATGCCGATATTTTTAAAACGAATGGTGAGTTAAAGCATATGTATGGACAAGAAGATCAATTGTTTGAGAATATTGAAAATGGAAAATTTAAGGATGTATCAGTAGAACGAGGTCAATACTTTCGTAAAGAATATGTCGGTCGTGGAGCATGCCTGGGAGATTATGATAATGATGGAGATATAGATATTTATATTGCGAATTTGGATAGCCAAGGTATGTTTTTAAGAAATAATAAAGGAAATCAAAACAATTGGATTACTCTAAATCTGGTTGGACAAACGAGCAACAGGGATGGAATAGGTTCCAGGATTAAACTAATAGCAGGAGGGAAAATACAGACTACTCAGAAAAAGAGTACGACCGGTTACCTTTCACAAAATGACTCCAGGATTCACTTTGGCCTTATGAAGAATGATATTGTTGAAAGAATAGAAATAAAATGGCCTTCAGGTAAATTACAGGTATTAGAGAATATTAAAGTTAATCAGATCCTTATGGTAAAAGAGCCCTAACAAGTTTTTTTAGAATGAGCATAACGGAAACGTGATATACATGAATAAAAATAATAAATGTTTGCAGATGAATAGAAAAAGATTAAATATTGTTTTCTTTATCTTAATGATCAGCAGTTTTTTCGGTACCATTTTTTTATCCTGTGAGGAAGGGCCAAAGGAAGGAATGATCTTATTTACACAAGTTTCGGGAGATTTACAGGATATTAATTATATAACCGGAAATTCCTGGCGATATATTGCTGATTCTCGTATTGTGGCACTAAATCCAAATGAACAAGGAGAAAGATTAAAGGTACTTACTGAAGATTTTTTTTCGGCATGCTCACCTGAGATTTCATATGATGGTAAGTTCATGCTCTTTGCAGCCCAAAAGAAGCAAAATGATATATGGCAGATATGGGAAATGAATTTAAATAATTTAAAGGTCAGAAAGGTCACTTCTTCAAATGAAAATTGCATAGATCCTGCCTATCTACCGGGTGGACGTGTGGTGTTTAGCAAATTATCAACTTATAATACAGCGAATAAAGAACATTCTCTTTTTACCTGCAATATCAATGGATCTGACATAAAACAGATCACATTTAACCCAAATGTGAATTTTGCATCAACTGTGCTCCAGGATGGCAGAATATTGACAATCAGTAAACAACTTTATCCTGATCAAAGAAATGGAATATTCATGGTTTTACGACCTGATGGAACAAAAGAAGAACTGTTTTATAAGGGCTTAAAAGGGAGTAATATTCTTAGCCGTGCGTATGAAACAAAAAATGGAAAAATTATTTTTATTGAATCTGACAAAAACAATGAGGGAAGGGCTAATTTAATTTCTATTGATTATAACAGTCCAGAACATAGTAGAATTGACCTGTCCACTAACATTGCAGGCGATTTTCATACTATTAGTCTAATGAAAGGAGGCAAGTTATTAGTCTCCTATCGACCTTCTGAGGATCATCGATACGCACTTTATGAATTTGATCTTATAAACAATATTCTTGGTAACCCAATTTATAAAAACACTAATTACAATGCGATAGAAGCTGTGGTAGTCGATAAAAAAGAAAGACCTAAAAATATTCCGAGCGAGGTGGATATGAATTTTAAGACTGGATTAATGCTTTGTCAGGATATCAATTTTTCATTTAATCCGAATAATACCTCTTTCAACTTCGAAAGCAGTAAGAATGGAAGTGATTGGGATAGATACTACTCTTGGAATAGTGGATGTTGAAAAGGATGGTTCTGTTTATCTTAAAATTATAGCAGATACACCTTTTCAACTACAAACTTTAGATGAGACTGGAAAAGTAGTGAGCGGCCCGAGCAGTTGGATATATTTACGTCCCAATGAACGGCGTGGATGCGTAGGTTGTCACCAGGGTAATGAACGGGTTCCGGAAAACAGGCAACCCCTGTCAGTTTTAAAGGCTCCGGTAGAAATTCCGAAGCATTTTAACAAAATTGTTGAAAACAGATAGAATTAGAATGATAATCTTATGAATAAAATTAAAATATTCGTGATTTTAGGGCTTATTTTTGGGCTGGGGTTAATTGTATATTTTCCCGGGCGAAAAATGGCCAGGGAGCATGTTAATTATAAAACAGCTGTCACAGATCATCCTATTTCATGTGTCTCATGTCATCTTTATACTTCTAAGAATAAGTTCGTTTCAAAATTGATCAATGCTGAATATTATTCTCCTTTCAATATGACTGTCTCTAATGACGGCAAGCGGTTATATGTGATTGCACAGGATACCGATGAGTTAATGGTGGTTGATATCGAGAAAAAAGAAGTGTTATACAAAATCGCTGTTGGAAAACATCCACATAGTGTGATTTTGGATAAAAGTGGAAAAATTGCTTATGTGAGTAATGAATGGTCAGATAATGTATCAGTTATTGACCTGATTAGTTCGACGGTTATTGATACTCTAAGTACAGGAAATGGTCCTTCCGGATTGGCTCTTAGTTCAAATGGAAAAATTCTTTATGCTGTCAATACTTTTGGTTCTGATCTGTCTGTAATTAACCTTAGTACGAAAGAAGAATTAAAAAGATTAACTACTGGTAACAATCCTACAGGAACTGCATTGTCTCCTGATGGAAAGGTATTGTATGTAACCAGCAGACGCGCTAATGTAGCTCCTTATGGGGAAACATTGATAAGCGAACTGACTATGATTAATGATAGCACCCAGAAACCAGTGAAGAGGAATATTGAATCTGCTTATTTGATGGAAAATATTGCTTTCACTCCTGGGGGGGATCTGGCCATTATGACTTTGATCCGACCAAAAAATAATATACCATCCATACAGGTTGAACATGGTTGGATGATGACTCATGGAATAGGTATTGTTGAGCGGAAGAAAGATGGCAGGGTTATGCAGTTATTACTCGATGAACCCAATGCCTATTATCCTGATCCCTTTGATATTGTAATAACACCTGATGGGAAAAAAGCATTTGTATCAAGTTCTGGTGTTGATCTTATATCGGTTATATCTATTGATTCGATCAGGGCTTTATTGGCTGAATCTACACCTACAATGCTAAAGAATTTACCCAATGATCTGGGAATCAGCAACCGATTTGTTCTTAAACGCATTTCTACCGGGGCAAACCCAAAAGGTCTTGCCTTATCTCCCGATGGTAAACGGTTATATGTTGCTGAACAGCTTGAAGATAAAATTGGAATAATAAATACAGAAAGTCTTGAAAATGTGGGCTCCATTGATCTTGGAGGCCCTAGAAGAATCACTGTCGCCAGGCAAGGTCGCAGACTTTTTAACAATGCCGGACATACATTCCAAAATCAATACTCTTGTTATACATGCCATCCCGATACGCATGAAGATGGCCTTGTATACAACATGGCAGGGAAAGATATGGGGCGTAATCTAACAAATACCCAGTCATTGCGTGAAATCGGAGATACAGCACCATTTAAATGGAACGGTAAGAATCAGACTGTTTATAAGCAAGATGGAATGCGATTTTCTACTGTGCTTACCAGAACAGAACAATTTAGTTATAAAGATCTTGATGCAATTGTAGCCTATATTGTTAGAGGGATAAAACAACCACCCAATCTAATGTACAATCCCAATGGGCAATTGACAGAATCGCAAATTCGCGGCAAATTGCTTTTTGATAGAAATGAAGATAATTTAGGCAATGTTATTCCCGAAAATAATCGGTGTATTACTTGTCACCCACCTCCATTGTATACAAATTTAGAGATGGCAGATGTTAGTACACTGGCTGAAACTGACGACCCAATGTTATTTGATACACCTCATCTGAATAATGTTTTTGCTGCTGCCCCTATTTACACGATGGGCGTGCAAAAACACTTGAAGAGATATGGACAGTTTATGGCGAAGATGATAAGCATGGACACGTAAATGATTTAACTAAGATGCAACTTAACGACCTTGTTGATTATCTTAAATCACTTAGGAGCCCGGAATACAAAAATAATACGTCGAAGGTGCAATATGGCACATTTTCACATTCTGATTAAAACAGGAAATTATGATAAATAAAGGTTTGAAAAATTATTCGAAAATTGTTGCAGTAGCGATAGTCATTTTTGTGATTGTCTCATGGGGTTTTAAAATAGTAGGTAAGCATACTGTTGGCTCAAATCCATATCCAGTAGGGTAAAAAATCAGCAGTGATAAACAAAGAGTTATTACCTAAAAAAAATGCAGATGTGAATGATTCGGATAGTAATAAGAATTCTATCCCCTTATATGGAAACTGGTATAATTTTACTTCAAATGACGGCTTACCCTCAGATAAGGCATATTGCATACGAATAGATGGAGAAAGAGTTTTGGTAGGTACACACGAAGGTCTTGCAGTTTATGAAAATGGAAAATGGCTAACCTATACAACTAAAGACGGGCTTGCACATAACGGTGTATTAGCCATTGATGTAAGTGAACTAACAGGAGATATCTGGATTGGCACTATGGGAGGATTAACAAGATGGTCGGGCGGAAAGTTTGAAAATTTCACACAGCTCAATAGTGGAATGCCCAATGATTTGATCTATTCTGTTATATGTGATGGAAAAGATGTTTGGGTTGCAACCGGAGGTGGTGCAGGTCAGTATGATACTTATACAAAACGTTGGGAAATATTCACTGAACAGAATGCTCCAATGCATGAACCTTGGACCTATGGTATAAGTGAAGGCGATGGTAAAATATTTATTGCAGCCTGGGGAGGTGGAGTTGTTGAGTATACAAAAAAGACCAAAAAATTCAGAGATTATGTTGACCCTGATGGTAATATGGAGATTGATCTTTTCCCTGATGATGGAATAGTTCATGATATAACTACCGGAACTTCATGGGCAGATGGATATTTATGGGTTGCCACCTACTTCGGATTAAGCCGTTATGATGGTGTACATTGGAAAGGATATTTTGACCACGATAGTGGTTTAGCTAGCAATTTTATCAACTATATAAAAGCAGTAGGTCCGGTGGCCTTCATTTGTACTGATAAAGGATTAAGTTGTACAGATGGTACAAACTGGGTCACTTATATTAAAAATGACAGTGATAAGAAAGGAAAAGCAGTCATAATAGAAGATGGTAAAAAATCAGAACTGGCAATGTCATCATCCATTTCACATAATTATACCCTTGGTGTAGATGTTAAGGATGATGTTATCTGGGTTGCTACTTCTAAAGGTGTCAGCCGTGGAGAATTGTTAAAATAAATTTAATAGGGTTATAAAATAATCAGAAAAATTCCCGATAAATATTAGAATAAATAGTAAGAAAATAAATATAAAAACAATAATTATGGATAATTCAATAGAAGTTAAGGATAAAAAACAAGTGTTAATTGATCTGACAAAACTTACTGATGCAGAAAAGGTAGAAATGAAAAAACTTGGTTTGTTATCTGACAACAATAAGATAACTGAATCGGTTTATCCTTCGGTGCATAGTGATAGACCTCCAATTGAAAAACATGTGGTACATGCTCCTCAAACCATTAACGAGGCGTACAACTATGAGAAACCATCCTCATTTTCTAGAGCCTTGCGCCTTGACTTTGGTGGATACAAGGTGGTTTTGATCTCTGGTACTGCCAGTGTGAATGAAGAAGGACAACCAGAGCACATTGGCGATTTTAAAGCCCAGTTGTGGAGAACCTATGTAAATATCACCAACCTTCTTGAAGCTGAAGGCATGACCTGGCATGATGTTGTTAGGACAACCAATTACCTTAGAGATATTGAAAGGGATTATGGCGAATTTAATAAGATCCGTACTACTTTTTATCAGTGGTTAAATCTTGATCCTTTACCAGCCGCTACAGGAATACAGGCAAGGCTATGTTGGGAGACTCTTCTTGTTGAAATAGAGGTGTATGCAATTTGTAAATCAAATTAAATAAAAAATAATATGAAACGTAACTCTTGGGTATTGGTAACTATTATCCTGATCATAATGTTTCAGGGTAAGGAATTAAAAGGGCAGGATAAAGATCTGAAGTATGGCAAAACACCAGATAAATATTTTCCTTATAACAATTTTCAGAAAGCCTATAAGTACCATTTTCTTGAGCCAATAGAATTTTATGGAGCAGGAAGAGAAAAAGTACCTCCAAAAGATTTGAAGGAGGTGCGCATTGGATTTCTTGGCCCTTTGGAAGGTTCTTCTCTTGTTTCCCTTGGCGAGCAAATGCTAAATGGAGCTACCCTGGCAATAGAACAGGCCAATAATAAAGGTGGGTATAAAGGTATCCCATTTAAGCTGATGATACATAACGATGTTGGATTATGGGGTGCGGCTGCTAATGAAGTAGTAAAAATGGATGATGAAAAAGTGTGGGCCTGGCTGGGCTCTATAGACGATATTGTCTCACATGTCGCTTTACGGGCAACATTTAAAATGGAGATAATGATGGTCAATACAGGTGACCCGGACCCCACTTTTACTGAGACAAATATACCATGGACAATTCGTGTTATAAGTGATGACCGGCAAAGTGGTTATGCGCTTGCTTTCTACATCTTTGAAAAGATGGAGCATGAACGTGTTGCAGTGATCAGGACGAATACACGCTATGGTAGAGTAGGTATTATGGAGTATTCAGGTGTTGCTGTAAGATTGGGCCATCCGATGATGATTGAAGAGAGATTTAACGATGGAGAGACAGATTTTAAAATGCAATTGGAGAATATCAAGAAAGTATCTCCTGATGCAATTCTTATCTGGGGAAACGCCAAAGAGTCTGCTCTAATATTACGACAAATAAGGGAGTTAGGCATGAAACAGCCGGTCTATGGATCTGACAGAGTGGTGTCTTCTGAGTTTCTCAAAATTGCAGGTAAGTATGCAGAGGGAATAGTAACCACCTGTCAGTACAATCCCAATGCAGATATTCCAGAGTTAAAAACCTTTCAAACTGATTATTTTAAAAGATTTGGTATTAAACCTGATGTATTTGCTGCACATGCATATGATGGTATGAATTTGATTATAGAAGCCATTCATGATGCAGGACTGAACCGGGTTCTAATTCGTGATGTTCTTACCGATCTTAAAACTTTTCAGGGTTATCAGGGGGTTACAGGAAAGATTATTTTGAATGGAAGTTGGAACGATATAGGAGATATATGGTTGGCTAAAGTACAAAATGGAATATTTAAATATTCTGCTAGCCCACAAATAGGAGCCAGCAGGTAATCAAGTGCAAATAATTAGATATTAAAATTATAAAGAAAGACAATATGGAAACTATTTTTTGCAATAATCCGAATGATGTTAAAATTTCGGTGCCTTCACGAGTAAGTCGTAAGGAAAATCAAAAGACAACTATTGTCAATGTTAACGGAGTTGAAATTGGGGGTTCTGAAATTATAATTATTGGAGGGCCTTGTGCTATTGAGAGTATGGAGCAACTTTATGAAACAGCCTGGTCGGTAAAGGCAAGTGGAGCTAAAATATTAAGAGGTGGTGCGTTTAAACCACGTTCATCACCATACAGCTTTCAGGGGCTTGGAGAAGAAGGGTTGAAACTACTCAGACAAATAAGAAGGAAATCGGATTTAGCTGTTGTTACAGAAGTGATGGATACCAGACAGGTTGAATTAGTGGCTGAGCATGCTGATATGCTTCAGGTAGGATCGCGTAATATGCAAAACTTTCCTCTTTTGAAAGAGGTTGGTTTGAGTGGAAAGCCGGTCTTGCTAAAGCGGGGTATGATGTCAACTATTGAAGAGTTATTACAGTCTGCCGAATATATCCTTAATGAAGGAAATGATCAGGTAGTATTGTGCGAACGAGGTATACGTACTTTTGAAACTTCTACTAGAAATACGTTGGATTTGAGTGCGATACCCATGTTAAAACATCTCAGTCATCTTCCTGTTATTGTTGATCCCAGCCATGGAACAGGTCTCAGGTGGATGGTGCCTGTGATGGCAAAAGCGGCAGTAGCCGCTGGTGCTGATGGCCTCATTATGGAAGTTCACTATAAGCCTGAAACAGCCCTGTGTGATGGAGCGCAATCACTTGATCCTGATGAGTTTGCTGTCCTTATGAATGATATACGAAAAGTTGCAAAGGCTGTTGGAAGAGAAATTTCATGAGTAAAAACTTCTTTATAATAATCGTCAGTTGTGTTCTGTATATGCATGGTATTTATGCCCAGCAAAATACGATGACAACAGATAATATAATTAAAATTGGTCTGTTGATCGGTAATAATAGATCCATTGCAGCACGAAATGGAGCTGAAATGGCAATCTATAAAGCCAATGAAAAGGAAGGTAATGACGGGCTGCATTTTCAACTGGTTGTAAGATCTATGGAAGGGCCTTGGGGCACAGGCTCAAAAGAAGCCGTTAATTTGGTTTTTAAAGAAAAGGTATGGGCCATTATGGGTTCACACGATGCGAGAAATGCTCATTTGGTAGAACAGGTGATATCCAAAACAAGCGTTGTTTTTTTATCAGCATGGGCAAGTGATCCAACACTTTCTCAAGCTTTTATACCTTGGTATTTTAGCTGTGTTCCTAATGATATTCAACAAGCTGATGCTTTGATTGAAGAAATATACAACAAAAGAAAAATCATTAAAATAGCAACTGTTTCAGATGAGGGTTATGATTCGAAACTGGCCTTGCAAAGTCTTTTGAAAGAAATAAAGATTGCTGGTAAATCTGAACCAAAGCAGCTATTTTATGATAGTTCTAATAAGAATTTTAAAATTTTGCTTGATGAGATTACTGAAGCAGGTATCAATGGTGTTATTCTGTTTGGGCAACCTTCAGCTTCTTTCAGTTTTATTCACCAACTCAGACAAAAAAGAATGTATCAGCCAGTTTTTGGCGTATTATCTCTGTTAGGAGAAGGTGAATTTGATGATCTGGAACTTGGATATTATGATAATATTATGTTGGTAACTTCTGGAGATTGGTTAGGGTCAAAGGAGGTATCATTCCAAAATGAGTTTCAGAAAAAATATAATAAAATACCTGATGCAGTAGCAGCATATGCATTTGATGGCATGAATTTAATCATTGAAGCGGTTAGAATTTCCGGTGTTGATCGTGAAAAAATTCAGGAAGCTATGTCAAAAATCCATTATAAAGGCGTAACCGGGCCCATTCAATTTGATGAAAAAGGAAATCGCATGGGTCCTTTTGAGCTGATCGAAATTAATGTTGGAATTCCGGTTACAGTTGAAAAATAAATGCATCTATTTATTCATTTTAATTCATACTTTTGATACAATGAAAAAAATCTTTATTTTAATCTTAATAGTACTTTTCTCCTCTTCTCTGTTCAGCTGTAAGGAATCTGAAGAAGACAGAAGACAAAAATCTATTGAATTAATGACCACTCAAACGATGGGTCTGGCCTATCTGGAAGAATTTAAACTTAACGAAGCAGAAAAAGAGTTTCTTAAGTTTATCAAATTGGCACCAGATGAAAAACTTGGATATGCAAATCTGGGATTGGTCTATTTGAGAATGGGAAAGTATGCTGATGCTGAAAAACAGCTTTTAAAAGCGATAAAAATTGATTCAAAAGATGGAGACGTAAGATTGTTGCTGGCAACAGTTTACCAGATGAATGGTGAACATGATAAGGCTATTACTGTATTAACAGAAGCTCTAATAATTACTCCTGATCATATCAAAATACTTCATGACCTTTCTGAATTATATTCAGTAGGATCGGATAAGAAATCTCAAAAGAAGCGTGAGAATTATTTGCTTCAACTTGTTGAAAAAGCTTCAGGAAATATCGTTCCCCATCTTAATTTGACCGAAGTTTATATCCAAAATGGCGACAGCGAAAAAGCGATAGAATTATTGGAAATAATTCATAAACAATTTCCCGAGTTTCCAAAGGAAGCAATTGATTACTATGATAAAACAATCGCCTTACTGAAAAAACAGGATAAGGAAAAAGCAATTATACAATTTATAATTTTCCATAATTACATGAAGGTTAGTTTTCCATATCAGGCGGGTATAATGGAGTTAAATGGCCCGGGAGGATCACTTATCGGTTTTCCGCTAATTACTTATGACCTGCAACTCTCTTTAAAGGACATTGGAAATAAATCACTGCTTGATGTAATTAAGTTTACTGAAGTTACTACATCTGCGGGTTTGGATATTGTTCCACAATTCATTGAAGGTGAAAATATTGAATTCCGGAATTCAACACATGTAGAGGCAGCTGATTATGACGGTGATGGTGATTTAGATATTTATGTTGGCAGTTATGATCCGGTAAGCTCATCTTATAAACATTACCTTTTCAATAATTATATGGGACGGTTTAAGGAAGTTTCAGAAAAAGTTGGCATCAGGCATTCAGGTAAAGAAACGTCGGCCAAATTTGCCGATTATGACAACGATGGTTTTCTTGACCTGTTTATTGTTAAGGAAGATGGCGATATATTATACCGAAATGCTGAAAAGGCAATTTTTAAAGATATTACAGACAAAGCAGAAGTTGGCAGCAAAACGGGTGGAAATAAAGCTTTATTTTTCGACATGGATCATGACGGAGATCTTGATTTATTTGAAGCAAAACAGAATTCAAACATGGTGTTTAGGAATAATGGCGATGGCACCTTCTTGGAACAGGCAATGAAAATGGGTCTGTCAGGAAATGAGATTGATAGTCGCGATGCAGCTTTTGGAGATTTTGATGATGATGGTGACATTGACCTTTTTGTAGTTAACGATAATGGAAACAACATCTTATATGCAAATCAAAGACAGGGGATTTTTAAGGATGTTACCGAAAAAAGTGGACTAAAAAGTAATAGCGGCTCAAGTTCTGTATCGGTTGGAGATTACAATAACGATGGTTTTTTAGACTTGTTTATTACCTCACTTAACGGAGAAAATAGTGAATTGTATCGCAACCTGAGAAATGGAAGTTTTGAGCCTGTAAATAAAACGAAAGAAATGTTTGCTGCACTTAAGCATGTCAAAGCTTTTGATGCCGAGTTTTTTGATTTTGACAATGATGGATTTCTTGATATTATTATCGCAGGAGAATCAAAACAAAATGGAGGTCGTGGTGTTCTTCTTTATCATAATGAAGGGAATGGAAAGTTCACGGATGTTTCTAACTTGTTGCCAGAAAAACCAAAATCAGGAGGGCAAATAACTCTATTCGATTACAATGATGATGGTGATCTCGATGTGATTATTGCAGGTTTGAATGGTGGTATCTTCTTGTTGCGAAATGATGGTGGGAGTAATAACCATTATGTAAATATGAAACTTGTAGGTTTAAGGACCGGAAGTGCCAAGAATAATTATTTTGGGATTGGGGCAAAAGTTGAAATAAGTGCAGGGGAACTATACCAGTCTATGGTAGTGACAAATCCAGATATTCATTTCGGCTTAGGAAACATCACAAAAGTTGATATTATCAGAATTACTTGGACAAATGGTGTACCACAGAATATATTTCTCCCGGGAGCCGATCAGGCACTGATTGAAGCGCAAATATTAAAAGGTTCTTGCCCGTTTCTTTATACTTGGAATGGCAATGAATACGTATTTGCAAAAGACATCACCTGGAGAAGTGCACTCGGTATGCCACTAGGTATTATGGGAGGCACAACAATACATGCTTTTCCTGATGCATCTGACGATTATATCAAAATACCTGGCGAAATGTTAAAACCGAAAAATGGTGAATATTCAATTCAAGTGACTTCAGAGCTTTGGGAAACAATATATATGGATAAAATACAATTGGTTGTAGTTGATCATCCTGATTCGGTGGATATTTTCGTTCCGGAACAGTTTTCTCCACCTCCTTTTCCGGGTATGGATGTCATACAGGTTAGTGAAAAACATGTTCCTATATCAGTAAGAGACTCAAGTGGAAATGATTTGCTTTCATTTATTGTTGAAAAAGATGATAAATACATTTCTTATTTCAAACCTGGAAAATATCAGGGAATAACAGAGATGCATGACCTGATAATTGATCCTGGAGAAATAGGGATTACCGGGAATTTATTTATCTTTCTGAATGGCTGGATATTTCCAACAGATGCCAGTATTAATGTTGCCCTTTCACAATCTGATAAACTGAAAGTCATCCCTCCCGTGATACAGGTCATCAATAAGAACGGTGAATGGGAGACCGTAATTGATAACCTTGGCTTTCCGATGGGAAAGGATAAGACTGTAATTGCAGACCTTACGGATAAATTCCTTTCACATGATCACAGGATCCGAATTCAGACTAACATGGAGATATACTGGGATCAAATCTTCTTTTCTGATAGTAAGCCTAATGCTCCTGTTATTTCTACAGTTTTAAATCCTGTTTCTGCCGATCTTCATTACAGGGGTTTTTCGCGTAGCTATAGAAAAGGTAGTCGTTACGGACCTCATTGGTTTGATTATTCAGAAGTTGATAAAAATAATAAATGGCGTGATTTGACTGGTAACTATACCCGCTATGGAGATGTTCTTCCACTTCTGACGGAATCGGATAACAAATACATTATTTCAAATGCCGGTGATGAAACATCTATTAAGTTTAATGCCAGAAAATTACCTGAATTAAAAGAAGGATGGACAAGAGATTTCCTTATCCATAGTGTTGGCTGGGTAAAAGATGGCGATATAAACACGGCACTAGGCAGTACCGTCTTACCACTTCCTTTTCATGGTATGTCGAGCTACCCTCCTTCAGAGAAGGATGTATACCCGAAAGATCCTGAACTTCAAAAATACCTTCTGGAATATAATACAAGAAATGTAACAGCGGATGATTATCGCAATTTAATTAAAAATAGAAACTAATAATGATAGTGAAATTTAGAGTCGTTTTTTATTACCTTTTTTTGATGAGCACATCGGCTTTGGTATCTGCTCAGAAGAATATTATGTTTACAGAAGTAACCAGTAAGGCCGGAATTGATTTCAAATATACCTTTGGTGACTATTCATATGTGAATATTTTGGAAAGCAGCGGATCGGGAATTACAGTATTTGATTATAACAATGATGGACTAATGGATCTTTACCTGATGAATGGAACCTATCTTGAAGGTATCTCCGATCCTGAAGGAAAAGTATTTGAGGGTACACGCAACAAGTTATATAAAAATAACGGTAACGGTACGTTTTCTGATGTTTCTAAAGTTGCAGGGGTAGATGATGACAGCTGGAGCATGGCTGCTGGTGCTATTGATCTTGACAACGATGGTTTTCAGGATCTTTATGTTTTAAATTATGGTTCAAATATTTTCTTTCATAATAATGGCAACGGTACATTCAGTGATATTACAGCATCTTTAGGCTTAAAGGGGCCGGATAAATTGAATGGTTTTACGAAGTGGAGCATAGGAGTTTCATTCTGGGACTATAATCTGGACGGAAGATTGGATGCAATGGTTGGCAACTTTCTTGCATTTGACCCGGATTATGTTTCAACACAAACACCCGGTATGATGCCACATCCTTCGGAATATAACGGGCAGGCAACCATGCTGTATGAACAGAAACCTGATGGTAAATTTGTAGATGTTACTAAAGATGAAGGTCTCTTTTTTCCTGATTCAAAATGTATGGGCCTAACAGTTTTTGATTATGATGATGATGGAGACCTGGATATCTTTCAGGCCAACGATCATCAAATGAATTTCCTGTTCAGAAATGCTAATGGCACATATAAGGAATTTGGTGTGGCAAGTGGAATAGCTGCTAATAGCCAAGGTAAAATGACTGGTTCAATGCATGGCACCATTGGTGATATTGATGGTGATGGTTTGATAGATATTCTTGTGGCCGACCTAAAATATGGATCCCTTTACCGTAATCTTGGAAATGGTTTGTTTGAAGATATCACTGAATCAAGTGGCATTGCAATGCCAATGGCTGGAAAAGGCAGTTGGGGAGCTTCACTTTTTGATTATGATAATGATGGAGACCTGGATATAATTGCTGCAAATGGAACTGCTGAGGAACTTATTCTGCAATATCCATTATTGCTGGAAAATGATGGGAAAGGGCATTTTAAGAATGTCGGACAGGAACACGGTTCCTATTTCTCAACGAAACGCTCAGGTAGAGGTTTAGCTGTTTGGGATTTTGATAATGACGGCGATCTGGATATCATTATTTCACACGTTGATTTACAAGCAAATGCAACTTTACTTAGAAACGACGGTGGAAATACAAATCATTGGTTAGGGTTAACCCTTATAGGTGAACTAGGTTCAGCTTCGGCAATAGGAGCAAAAGTAACAGTAACAGCTGGAGGGAAGCAGCAGGTTCTTGTAAATCAATGGACAACAGGTTACCTCTCTAATAGTGACCCTCGACTTCATATAGGATTGGGTAAGCAAAGAAGAGTAAGCAAACTGGAAATAAAATGGCCTGATGGCAAACAAGAGGTATATAAGGATCTTGAATCTGACCAATATCTTACTATAGAGAAAGGAAAAGGAATCGAACTAAAATAAAGATAAATAAAACGATTTAAGTATTTATTTTTTTAGCGAAATATGAACATGATTTTAAAAGTGATTCGTTATAAAAACCTATATTTTTAGAGTGCTTTAATCTGACCTAAATAAAAATTAAAATTTAGTAATTAAATAAAATTAATGAAAATGAATAGCATGTATGTTAGTAAAGTAGTGGATCTCACAAATCCAGAAAAAAATGTCATTTATAATATGACTCACGAAGAAGCTGTTAATATTGTCAAATCAGGAGATGTTGAGGAAGTTCGCAAAATTGATGGTCAATTTTCTCTTATTTCTGTTGAAGGAAAAACAATACGAATGGCAAGGTCAATTGGCCGGCCATTACGATATTTTATTGCAAAAAGATCGGTAGGGCCTCAGCTGGTGGTCGCTGAACGTATTGATGTTATTTATGATTATCTTAAAAAAGAAGGTATGGATGATCAGTTCCGTCCATCCTATACACGAATGGTTCCGGCTCATTATGTAACAAAAATAGAACTACTGGGTTGTCCCGATCCAAATCCTGTTTATAAAAGGTTTTTTACGCCCGAACGCAATAAATTCACTCCTGATAATCCGAAGCAAATCGGGATAGATTATATCGGTGCAGTATACAATGAAATTAAAAAATGGCTTCGGTTTCATGCTAAAACAGGCCCTATTGGTGTTACTTTTTCTGCCGGAATTGACAGTGGTTCAGTTTTCTTACTTATGTATCATGCACTGAAAGAACTTGGTGAAAGCCCATCGAGATTAAAAGCATTTACACTTTCCATAGATGGAGATGGAGCTGATTTAATGCAGGCTAGAAAATTCTTAAAAACTCTGGGACTCGAATTATTCCTTGAACCTATTGAGCTGGATTATAAAGCTTTAGACTGGAAGGAGGCTGTTAATGTTGTTGAAGATTATAAGCCCCTTGATATTCAATCTGCAACAATGAATTTAGCATTGCTTAAAGGAATCAGGTCACGATATCCCGATTGGAAATATTTAATAGATGGCGAAGGTGGTGATGAAAACTTAAAAGATTATCCGATTGAAGAAAATCCAGAACTAACAATACACAGTGTTCTCAATAATCTGATGTTGTATCATGAAGGCTGGGGAGTAGAGTCAATTAAACATTCATTGACCTATTCAGGTGGATTAAGCAGAGGATATATGCGAACCTTTTCTCCTGCTGATTTACTGGGGTTTGATGGATTCAGCCCATATACACTTCCTAATGTAATTGAAATTTCTGAAGGAATTCCATATATAGACATGACCAATTGGGATCACCAAAAACTATATGATCTTAAGGGGCAAATAGTTTATGAGGGAGTTAAAGCTATTACAGGAATGGAGATGCCGGTTTTCGAGAAAAGACGCTTTCAGCACGGTGTAGCTTCTATAACTGACTTCAATAGGCATTTTCCTGATAAAGATTTGGAATATAGGAAAGAGTTTCTTTCAAAGTATGAATGATAATTATGACTTAACCATCAGTGATAAGTGGATAGTTTCTAATAGAGGAAAGAAAAATATTGTCAATCCGCGAAAACCATATGCCTGGTTGGTAGAAAAAGAGCACACTTTATCAGGAAAAATTGAAAATACGGCAATCATTTTTCTTACGAACCGTGAATGTCCTTTTCATTGCCTGATGTGTGATCTGTGGAAAAATACAACTAAAAAGTCTGTTCCTATTGGATCTATTCCTGATCAAATTGAATGGGCCCTGACCCAGATGCCAAAGGCAAAACATTTGAAGCTATACAATAATGGGAATTTTTTTGATGAGCGGGCTATTCCTGAAACAGATTATAAACGAATTGCAGACCTTGTAAGTAATTTCGAAACAGTTATTGTTGAAAGCCACCCAAAATTAATCAATGAAAAATGCCTCCGTTTTAAAGATATGCTGAAACCTGAACTTCAAGTGGCAGTAGGACTGGAAACTGTGCATCCTGAAGTTCTTCGAAAACTAAATAAGCAAATGACATTGGAGGACTTTAAGAATTCGATCAACTATCTTTCACAGAATAGAATCCGGTCAAGAGCCTTTATTCTACTCAGACCTCCTTTTCTAAAAGAATCCGAAGGTATATATTGGGCGAAACGGTCAATTGATTTTGCCTTCAAAATCGGAGTTGAATGCTGTGCCATTATTCCTGTCAGGGCAGGTAACGGGGCTATGGATCTTTTAATGGAAAAAGGTGACTTTAGCTTACCAGACATTCATTCTTTGGAATTGGTTTTGGAATATGGTATCGGACTGAATGCTGGCCGTGTATTTGCCGATATTTGGGATTTATACCTGTTTTCCAACTGTGAAAAATGTATCAAACATAGGATTAATCGATTAACTACTATGAACTTGAATCAGAGAATTGTTAATCGGGTAACATGTTCATGCCACCCTGCAAAATTAGAGGCTTGAAACAGCTTTTAAATTGAAAATAAACATTTGCATTTAACATTTGAAAATTATAGTATTTATTTTGTCAAACCCGGGATATTAAACTATAATAATGATAAATACACAACTGTTATTAAAATAATCAAGTTATAAGTTTATACAATTACAATTCGAAAATAAAGTCGTATTTTAACATCTATATTTATTATTTTTAATATTCTCAAAATACATTCATGAAATCGAAAATAGTACTATTTATATTTTCATTTTTTATTATAAGCTGCATTAATAAAAAAGATAAAGACAACCCTAATAATGCCGATCTAAATAATGATGGATCTTCGAAAATAACTTCATATAACTTTGAAAAAATACCTTCAGAACTAAGTGGTTTGAAGTTTAGCAATACCATAGTTCATAATTTAGAAACAAAATCCAACGTATTTGATCATGATTATTTTTATAATGGTTCTGGAGTTGGTATAGAAGATATAAATAATGATGGATTAAAAGATATTTTCTTTACAGGTAACCAAGTGCCTAATAAACTTTTTTTAAATAAGGGCAATTTAGTTTTTGAAGATATAACAGCTTCTGCTAACATTAATTCTAATAAAAAATGGTCGAGCGGGGTAACTTTTGCCGATGTAAATAATGACGGATGGATGGATATCTATGTTTCACAAGGAGGTCCTTATGATAAAACCGAAAGAAAAAATCTTCTCTTAATAAACCAAAAGAACAACACATTTTTAGAACAAGCTTCATTATATGGTTTGGATGATCATGGTATTAGTACTCATTCTGCCTTTTTTGACTTCGATAAAGATGGTGATCTGGACTGTATAGTAATGAATGAAAATGATTATTATGGTGTATATCCTTCCTTATTCTATAAAATTCTAAGTGATAAACAAAAGTTAAGAGAAAATTCAAGTCATCTTTATAGAAATGATAATGGCAAATTTAAGGATATAACAGAAGAAGCAGGATTATTAAGACCAACCTTTGGCTTGGGTCTTTGCGTTAGTGATATTAATAATGACAACTGGTTAGATATTTATCTTGTGAATGACTATTACCTTCCTGATGTTATGTACATTAACAATAAAAACAGCACATTTTCTGATCAAATAAAAAATACCACCAATCAAATTTCATTTTCTGGAATGGGAATTGATATTGCTGATATAAACAACGATAATCTAAGAGACATTTTTGTTTTAGATATGGCTCCAACAAATCATGTACAATCTCAAACATTAATGGCTTCCATGGATACTCCACAATTCAACTTATTAGTAAATACCTTTGATTATCAAGCCCAATATATGTATAATGCTCTGCAATTGAATCTTGGTAATAACAAATTTCACAATATATCACAACTGGCAGGCTTGTCAAAATCTGATTGGAGTTGGGCCGGACTTATATTTGATACAGATAATGATGGGAACGAAGATATTTATGTTACCAATGGCTATAGAAGATATTCTTCAGACCATGATGTAAGAAAACGCGTTTTTGATGCTAAAAAACTGTATAACGGAAAAGTTCCTTTATCGGTAAAAGAAGATATATACAATAGCTTACCTTCTGAAAAATTGGCCAATATATTATTTAAAAATAATGGGGATTTAAATTTTGAAAATGTTACATCTTTTTCGGGTTTAGGTGAACCCTCTTTCTCAAATGGAGCTGCTTATTCTGATTTGGATAATGATGGGGATCTAGACATTGTAGTAAATAATATAGATGACGAGGCTTTTTTATTCAAAAATAATTCCATTGAAAATGGTTTAGGAAATTATATCAAAATAATTACTAAAGGAATTCTATCTGAAGAATTTGCTAAAGTAACCTTATCATATAACGGAAACAAAAGAACTAAAGAATCTAAACGGGTTAGAGGTTATTTATCATCAGTTGATAAAACAATACATTTTGGTTTGGGAAACACAACTGTTATTGATACTGTTAAGGTTATATGGCCATCTGGAAAATATCAAGAACAATATAGTGTTACAGCAAATACTACCATAACCTTTAACGAAAAAGATGCAAAAGAAAACAAACCAGTTGATCTTTCAAATAAACGTTTATTGTTTACAAAAACGAGTAGTTTAATTAACTTTACACATAAGGAAAATGAATTTAATGATTTTAACAAAGAAATCCTCTTACCATATAAACAATCTACATTAGGACCTTATATTACTAAAGGTGATGTAAATGGTGATGGTAAAGATGATGTTTATATTGGTGGTGCTCATAAACAAGCTGGGCAATTGTTCATTCAAACCAATAATGGGTTTATAAAAGTTGACAATACCGTTTTTATTGAAGATGCACACTATGAAGACATGGAAGCATTATTTATTGACATTGATAATGACAATGACAATGATCTATATGTAATCAGTGGTGGTAGTGAATTTATTGATCGCTCAGAAAGTTTAAAGGATAGAATTTATTTAAACGATGGAGAAGGAAACTTTTCCAAACTCAGTTCATCGGATATATATGACTATACAATTAGTGGTAAAACCGTCGCTAAAATAGATTTTGATAAAGATGGAGACTATGATCTAATTGTAGGAAACCGAATTAAACCACAAAAATATCCTTTACACGAACCTTCACTTATATATGAAAATGTTAATGGTACTTTTAAAAACGTGACAGCCAATGTAGCGCCAGAATTTGAAGATTTTGGTATCGTTAATAAAGTTATTGCCACCGATATCAATAATGATGGATGGGAAGACTTTATTGCCGTAGGTGAATGGACTCATGTAGGTATTTTTATTAATGAAAATGGTGTATTTAAAGATATCTCGAGTAAGAGTGAGTTAGACAAAGAAAAAGGATGGTGGTATAGTATCATCGAAACCGATGTGAATAATGATGGTAATAAAGATTATCTTATTGGAAATATTGGCCTTAATATAAAGTTTAAAGCAAGTAATGACAATCCTTTACGTGTTTATGCAGACGATTTCGATTTAAATGGAACACTCGATGTTGTATTGAGCTATAAATATAATGGTAATTTTGTTCCTGCCCGAGGAAAAGAATGTTCAACGCAACAAATGCCTTTCCTGTCTAAAAAAATACCATCATACCATCAATTTGCAAATTCTACAATAGAAGATCTCTACGGAGAAAAAATCTATACCGCGTACCAAAGAGAAGCAAATCAGTTTAAATCAATTATTCTTTTAAATGATGGTGACGGCAAATTTAGAAAAATTGAACTTCAAAATATGGCTCAATCCATACCAATTTTAGATGGTGATACTTACGATTTTAATAAAGATGGTTTCGAAGATATAATTGTTGTTGGAAACATGTATAATACAGAAGCCGAAACACCTCGTTTGGACAATGCTTATGGATTAGTGTTAATTTCAAATAAAAAAGATGGATATACTGTTCTCGGTCCGGATAAAACAGGTTTATACATTAATGGCAATGCTAAATCCATCAAACTAATTGAACAAACTTTTTTTAACAAGATATTAGCTATTGTTACCGCTAATAATGCTGAGGTAGAAATTTTTGAATTAAATAGTACTAATTACTAGGTAAATGAGTTTTATATTATTGATCATTCATCAACATGCTGAAGCCCCAACAGATTATCTTGCCTTTAACGGGAAGGTTTTAACTTTGGAATAGCTCTTAGAATAACCACCCCAAGTGATATCTTAAAGTGTTTTAAGATTTGCTATATTTATATAGTTATTACCACTTGAAAGTATGATTAATATCAATAATATACTATAAAAAGAAAACAAATGCTTACACCTTCTTTACACCACAATTAGCAAGCCCTGTATTTACATAGGCAAAAAGATATTGTACCGGAAAGTAACCACTTCAAAACAAATAAATACAATATCATTTTCTTCCATAAAAGTGTCAATTTAAACTTTTGAACAGGTTAAAGTCAATCGATAAATCTTAAACATATTTTATTAACAATGTTAATGTTCATAAAATTTCGATTAAAATTGAAATTCTACTAAATAATTCTATATTTTGCTACGTAAAATAATTGATATGGAAATGGGTGCGCAGTTAATTAAAAACAATGAAATGAAACAATATCACTATGACACAAAAAGAAATTATTGAAATAGCCAATGCTTTGAATTATGATAGGATTATGACTATGGCTCGGCATTATGAACGTGAATTTAGAATATTAGAAAAGGATACGAATTTAAATTCACAAGAATTTACATGTGATGTAATTAGCAAAAATGCTTTTGAGATATACCACCAACCATTTGTTTATCGTTCGATACAAAGATATTTAAAAAATAAAAATCTAAATGAATTGAATTTAAAGTTAATCAGTTATAACTTTTTAAAAAAATATGCTGTTTCGTATGCTGAATAATATAAGAATGACATAGCTTTTTATCTGTAAATGTTTTTCGTATTTACACTTTTTACGATGTTTTGTACCCTATTTGATGTTTTTTAACTATTTTTTTTTCTCTCCACCAGGTGGCCAGAGAGGATCCTGAGATATTCATCCAGGGTCCGAAAACAGCCGGTGCCAGACCCATAGTAGCTATCCTGCCCATTTCTAAAGCAATTCCTGATGCCAAACCAGAGTTTTGCATACCTACCTCAAAAGCAATGGTACGTGCAGACCTCTGATCCAAACCAGTCAATCGACTTCCCCAATATCCTAAAAAATAACCAACCATATTATGAATTATCACTACCAATATAAGGGTTAACCCTATGGTAAGCAGGGAATCGCGTCCGGCCGCCGTGATAATGGTAATAATAATAACTATTCCAGCCATGGAAACAAAGGGCATAGCCCTATCCAGCCACTTGAAACGACCATGGGCGAATTTGTTGAAGAGCAATCCTGCTAAGATAGGCAGAATTACTATTTTCATAATACTCAACAACATTTCTAAAAAGTCTATTGGTACCAACTGGTCTGCTAACATTTTCATTAAAAAAGGTGTCATAATTGGCGCCAGCAAAGTAGCAACCGCAGTTAAAGTTAACGACAATGCCAGATTAGCGCCAGATATATATGCCATAACATTCGAAGCCAAACCACTGGGGGAACAACCAACCAGAATAATCCCTGCCGCAATCTCCGGAGGAAGATCAGAAGCATAGGCTAAACCACAGCCCACAAACGGCATGATGGTAAATTGACAAACAACCCCTACCAGTACGCCCTTTGGCATCTTGATCACCCCTGCAAAATCTTTTATGCTCATGACCGTACCCATACCGAACATGATGAGCATTAAAAGTGGAATAATTAATTTCTTTAAGTTAAACCCACTTATTTTGGTGAAAATTTCCGGGTAAAATAGTGATGCAGCAACTGCAGCAAATATCAAAATAGTAAAAGAAAACCCTTTAAGTATAGAAATTCCTTGGAAACCTATGGCAAGGCTTAGAAAGAATAATATCACCAAAGTACCAATTTGATTAACAAATCCCAGTGATAATTTGATGACAATCACTATGGCCAAAATTGCACTCAAAATCAACGTAAGTTTGCTATACATTTTCATACATGTAATTATTTTTTAAAATTAATGAAAATTACAAATGAAAAAGTTAAAATGATGAATCGCTTTATTCTTGATTATTATATTTTAATTATTGCTGAATTATTATAAATAACTGAATATTAATATTATCATATTATAATTCACCTAGAATGACTAAAAGGGATTAATTAATTTAAAAAACTAAACTGATTGCTGTACCTTTCCCTACTACACTCTTTATCTGAATTTTTCCGTTATGAAGTAAAACTATTTGTTTGCACAAACTCAGGCCTATACCACTTCCATTCTTTTTGGTACTAAAGAAAGGAATAAATATATCATCTATAATTTCATTGGGTATACCCTTTCCGTTATCTGTAATCTTAATTATTGAATTACCTTCAATATTTTTCTGTGCAAATAAAATAATTTTAGGTTCTTTACTTTCTTTACAAGCTTCTACCGAATTAAGTATTAAATTTATTAAAACCTGTTCTATTAAATAAGTATCAATTTCAATTTGCAGGTCAGGGCTTTCAATTTCAAAATTGAGTGCAATATTTTTACTTTCCAAGGAAGGTTGCATCAAAATATTTATATTTCCAAATAATTCACTCACCAAAATTTTGCTTAAATTAAGTTTGGTAATTTTATTCAGACTTCTGTATGTTTTAGCAAATTTAAGCAATCCTTCACTTCTTTTTTTGATACTTTCAATACCTGTATCCAAATCATTTATTTCCAATTGATGATTAACAGGGTCTTTAATCGATAACTGAACTTTAGATTGAAGTGTTTCGGCTAAAGATGAGATAGGTGCAATAGAATTCATAATTTCATGTGTCATTACACTAAGTAGTTTTTTCCATGCTTCGGATTCGGTTCGGTTTAAGGTATCATCTATGTTTTGCAGGACAATGAGTTTAAATGATTCATCCTTAATTAAAAAAATGGAACTGGAGATCAGAATTTTTATTTTTTCGTTATCAACATCAATAGAAATTGTATTTCCATTTACATGATTTATTTCAAAAATATCTTCAAAAAGTTTAGGCCTTCTTTTTTGAACAAAATAAATTGTTTTTATGGAAGGAATGCCCAGGGCCTTTTTAAAAGAATCATTGACCCATAAAACTTCACCTGATTTCGTACTGTAAGCTATGATTCCGGTATTAATCAATTCTAATATTTTCTGTAAGTATAAATGCTGAGCTTCTTTTTCACGGTTTATTTCTAAAATTGTTTTATTAACCTCATTAAAACCTTTATGCAGCTCCCTTATATCCTGAGAACCATATTTTTCGCTAAACCACCTGGAAAAATCTCTATATTTTACAGATTCAAAAAAATCATCCATTTCGTTAAATCTTTTTGTAATAAACTTATAAAAGTTACGAAAGGAATAAATTAAGACAAAAACAATAGGTACTATGATAACTACAGTAATCGGTAAATTATCATTAAAATCAACTATAGTTATGGCAAACGCTAATGCTGTTAGCGAAATAAACAAAACAAACAATCTAATTAGCAGAGCCAATTTATATTTTCTATAAGTCATATTTGTTCAATCTTCTATATAGGGAGGTTCTTGTTATTCCTAATTCTTTTGCCGATTTGGAGATATTGCCTTTATTCTTTTCAATTACCTTTAAAATGGCATTTTTTTCAATTGTTTCCAGTTTAAGGTCGTTATTTCCGGTAACATTTTTATGAATTTCAATTGGTGAAAAAACCAAATCCTTATCAAATAAAGTGATATTATCGGCCATGATTACTGCTCTTTCTAATGCGTATTGTAGTTCGCGAACATTTCCGGGAAAATAATGGTTTTTCAATTTTTTTATAAAATTGTCATCCAGATTAAAACTTGATTTTAAATATTTTTCAGAATATAATTCGATAAAATGTTTTGCTAGCAATACTACATCTTTATCTCTTTCTCGAAGTGGAGGAATTGTTATTTCCACGGTATTAATTCGGTAAATAAGGTCTTTCCTGAATTTCATTTCATCAGCTAAAAAAGTAATATCTAAATTTGTAGCACAGATGAGTCGAATATTCAAAGGTATTGGCTTGTTCGAACCCAAAGGAGTAACATGCCTGTTTTGGAGTACTGTTAACAATCTGGCTTGTTGTTGCAAACTGATATTTCCTATCTCATCCAAAAATAAAGTCCCACCATCTGCTGCTTCAAATCTTCCCATTCTGTTTTCTCTTGCATCTGTAAAAGCCCCTTTTATATGGCCAAATAATTCTGCTTCAAACAATGTTGATGTCAATGCGCCAACATCAACTTTAATAAAAGGGTTATTTTTTCGTAATGAATTATTATGGATAGCCTTGGCAATAAGATCTTTTCCGGTTCCATTCTCACCTAGAATCAGAATATTTGCATCTGTAGGAGCAATTTTCTTTATCTTTAAAAAAACATCTCTCATAACAATGCTTTCACCCAATATTTCATTCTCGCCTATTAAAGGATTTTCTTCTTTACTTTTAGCTGAGTCTTCTCTAGAATCTCTCTAATAGAATAAATTAGTTTTTCATTTTTCCAAGGTTTTACCAAAAAATCTAAAGCACCTTCTTTTAGTGATTTAATGGCTAGATCCAGATCTCCATAAGCGGTTATTAATATTACGGAAGTTTCTTTGTCAATTTCCTTAATTTTATTAAGCCAGTAAATCCCTTCATTTCCAGTATTTACAAGTCCGTTAAAATTCATGTCGAGAATAATTATATCAAATTTATTTTTTTTAACTATTGATATTATATTATTTGGATTCTTCTCAACAACAACCTCTTTAACCATAGATTTCAACAATAATCTCATGGCTGTCAATACATCAACATCATCGTCAACAACTAATACGTTAGCATTTTTCAACAACATAAATACAATATTACAATATTATTATACTCATAAAAAATAATTCACAAATAATTTTAATCCTGTTAAAAAGTGTTTTGATTCCGTACACTAATGTATCAGAATCGTACACCCTGAATAATAGCCATAGCTGTATGTTATTTGATTTATAGCTATATGTATCATGGCACGATAATCTCTATATGAATTTTGTAAAATATAGACAATAATGGATATACCAATTGAAAAGAAAAGATTTACCAAATCAAGGATTGCTATCGCAAGTGGATCCATTCTTTTATTAACCTTGATCATTTTTATAGTTATTTCTGCCAGTGGAAAATCAAAATTAAATGTAGATACAGAACGCATATCCATTAGTGAAGTAAAAGATGGGGTTTTTCAGGAAAACATTCCGGTAAGCGGGATAGTTTTACCAATCACAACGATTTATTTAGATGCACTTGAAGGCGGAAGAGTTGAAGAAAAATTCGTGGAGGATGGCACTATTATGAAAAAAGGAGAACCTATTCTTAGATTGTCAAATACCGATTTGGAATTGAGTTTAGTGAATCAGGAAACTTCGGTTTACAACTTACTTACGCAAATGCAAATATCACAAAATGCTGCCAGACAAAATACCATAAACAAGTTAAACCAAATGACAGATGTTGAGAATGCCTTGATTGAAGCGGAAAGAAAATATACACTCAATAAAAAATTATATGATCAAAAAGCTATAGGGCATCAGGAATTTCAAGAATCTGAGAATAATTACAACTATCAGTTAAAAAGAAAGGTTTTGGCAGAACAAATCTTAAAGCAAGATTCAATTTCTGTCAAAGAAGAAGTTAATCAAGCTAAAAATTCATATTTGCGTACCCAAAGCGCCTTGGGATTAATGCGAAAAAAGGTAGGAGATTTGGTTGTTAGAGCCCCTGTTGAAGGGCAGTTAACTTCGCTCGATTCAGAAATTGGTCAATCTATAAATAAAGGTGATCGACTGGGACAAATCGATGTTTTAAGTGGTTTTAAAGTAAGAGTTGATATAGACGAACACTATATCTCAAGAATTTATCCCGGTCAAAACGGAACGTTTCCCTTTAATAGTAAAAATTATAAACTAGTTATCAAAAAGGTATATACTCAAGTCAATAGTGGTAGATTTCAGGTGGATATGCAGTTTGGAGAGGAAGTTCCTCAAGGAATTCGCAGGGGTCAATCACTGCAAATCAGACTTGCTTTGAGTGATGAAAAACAGGCAATCTTAATTCCAAAAGGAGGTTTTTTTCAACAAACCGGCGGAAATTGGATCTTTAAGCTGGATGACAGTGGTAAACTTGCCTATAAAGTTGATATCCAACTGGGAAGTCAAAATACCGATTACTATGAAGTTCTTCAAGGGTTGGCTCCTGGAGATAAAGTAATTACTTCAAGCTATGATAATTATGGCGACAAACAAGAACTAATATTAAAATAATAAATAAAAGTTATGATCAAAATTACCGATTTAGAAAAATCTTACAGCACAGAAGATATTAAAACTATCGCTTTGAATAAACTCTCTTTTGAAGTGAAAAAGGGAGAATTTATAGCCGTAATGGGACCTTCTGGATGTGGTAAGTCAACACTTCTCAACATATTAGGTATGCTTGATGATTCAGACGCAGGCAGCTTTATATTTAATGGCGAAGAAGTAATTAATTATAGCGAAAGGAAAAGAGCCAATTTACGTAAACACAACATTGGTTTTGTTTTCCAAAGTTTTAATCTTATAGATCAACTTACTGTTTTTGAAAATGTTGAATTACCACTGATATATACCGGTATAAAAAAAGCGGCAAGGAAAAAGAAAGTACATGAAGTATTGGAAAAAATGCAGATCATGCACCGACGTAAACACTTTCCACAACAACTCTCCGGTGGGCAACAACAACGAGTAGCTGTAGCAAGAGCTGTTATAAACAATCCAAAATTAATACTTGCAGATGAGCCTACAGGAAATCTTGACAGTAATAATGGTAATGAAGTGATGGAATTACTTACAGAATTGAACGGACAAGGAACAACAATAATTATGGTAACGCACAGTGAACATGATGCTAAATTTTCACATCGTATAATTCGAATGCTTGATGGTCACAAGGTTACCGAGAATAGTTTAATCTAATATAAATAACATCATAATGATTAGAAATAATTTTAAAATAGCGTGGAGAAATCTAAAAAAGCAACCTTTTTTTACTTTCCTAAACATGTTTGGACTCTCCATCGGTATGGCAGGTGGTTTGCTCATATCCTTATACATATATGATGAACTTAGTTTTGATAAGATGTTTACCGATGCTGATCGCATTTACAGAATAAATGCTGATATAAAGTTTGGTGGCGAAATCAATGTTCGTGCAGAAGTATCCGATCCAATGGCTGCCACTGTGAAAAACGATTACCCCCAAATAGAAATGACTACTCGTTTCAGGAATAGAGGCAGCATGCTCATCAGAAAAAGTGATGCCGAGTTAAACGTAAAAGAAGATAATACAACCAATGTAGACAATACCTTTTTTGATATGTTTGGTATAGATTTATTATTCGGAGATCCTAAGACTGCGTTGACTGAGCCAAATACTCTGATATTAACCAAAACTGCAGCAGAAAAACATTTTGGATTAACTGAGGCTGTTGGTCAAAGTCTTTTATTGAACAACACTGATACATATGTTGTAACCGGGGTATTAGATGATTTACCAAAGAATTCTTTTTTGAGAAACCACAGTGTATTTTTGTCAATGGCGGGTTTTGATGATGCACAGGAAAATAACTGGGGGAGTAATAATTTTCCAACTTTTATTAAATTAATGCCTACTGCTAATATTGAAGATTTTCAAGTTTATTTGCAATCCGTTTTTGGAAAATATATAATTCCTTATGCACAATCGTTCATACCAGGTATTACAGAAGAACAATTTTTGGCATCGGGAAATTACTTTATATTTAGCACGATAAACTTAAAAGACATACACTTACATTCTAACAGAAGTTCAGAATTAAGTGCTAATGGTAGTATCCAAGATGTCTATATCCTTTCATTCATTGCATTGTTTCTTATTATTTTGGCAAGTGTCAATTTTATGAATTTATCAACTGCTCATTCACTAAAAAGAGCCAAAGAAGTGGGTATTCGTAAAACACTTGGTTCCAGTAAAATTGAATTGATAGGTCAATTTTTAACAGAATCGGGTTTGATTTCTTTTATTTCACTTTTATTTGCTATCGCTATAGCCGCAATGGTCCTGCCTTTTTTCAATGAACTATCTGACAAAACCATAGAATTACCTTTTACAAATCCAGTATTTTGGTTAATATTACTCTTTTCTGGTACTTTATTAGGTCTTTTTTCCGGAATTTATCCCGCTTTTTTTATGTCAAGATTTGTTCCTGTTGAGGTGCTCAAAGGTGGTGGAGAAAGTAGTACAGGAGGTGGAACTATAAGAAATTCTTTAGTCGTTTTCCAATTTGCCATTTCTGTATTTTTAATTATAAGCACTTTAGTGGTTTTCCAGCAATTAAAATTCATTCAAAATAAAGATTTGGGCTATTCAAAAGACAGAGTTCTAATTATTCAAGATGTTGATGCTTCCGGAAATCAAGTTCAACCTTTTAAACATCAGGTACAACAATTAGGACAAGTAAAAAATGTTTCTCTCAGCAGCTTTTTTCCAACCCCTTCAAACAGAAGTGACAGCTCCTTTTTTGAAGAAGGTAATATGGAACAAGAAAATGCATTACAAATGCAGCAATGGCAGGTTGATTACGATTACGCCTCCACATTAGATCTAGAAATTATAGCAGGCAGAGATTTTGACAAGCAATTTAGTACAGATTCACTTGGTATAATAATTAATGAATCTGCAGTAGCCATTTTGGGTGTACAACCGGAAGAAGCAATTGGTAAAAAGCTTACATCTGACTTAGGTGAAGAAAATGCAATATTTTTCACAGTTATTGGTGTTGTTAAAAATTTCCATTTTGAATCACTAAGAGAAAATATTGGTGCATTGAGTCTTTCTATAGGCGATTTTTCAAATGCCATGGCTATAAAAATAAATACAGGAGGTGATTTCTCAAATACTATTAGAAATATTGAAAATATATGGAAAAAGATGGTACCCGGGCAGCCCTTTAATTATTATTTTCTGGATGACTCATTCAATACAACTTATCAAGCTGATCAACGATTGGGGCAAATATTTACCGTTTTTACCATTTTGTCAATTTTAATTGCCTGCCTTGGTTTATTTGGACTGGCAGCATTTAATGCCGAAAACCGTTCTAAAGAAGTAGGTATCCGAAAAGTATTAGGTGCAACTGTATCTCAAATTACTTATAAACTTTCCATTGATTTTTTGAAATTAGTTGGAATCGCAATAATAATTTCAATACCACTTGCCTGGTATGCCATGAATAAATGGCTACAAGATTTTTCTTATCGCATAGAAATTGGATGGGAGGTATTTGTAATAGCAATCTTTTTGGCCATTGGCATTTCAATTTTAACGGTTAGTTACCAAAGCATAAAAGCGGCGATTGTAAATCCTGTAAAAAGTTTGCGAACTGAATAATATAGAAAATTATGATTGGATATTATTTTAAAATAGCATGGAGAAATCTAAACAAAAATAAAACATATAGTTTTCTGAATGTTTTTGGACTAACATTGGGAATCGTTTGTGCAAGCCTTATTTTTTTATGGGTAGAGGACGAAGTAAACTTTGATGATTTTAATGTAAAAAAAGACGAGATATACTATGTGAGGGAAAACATGAAATTTGACACCTATACCTTAACACATGGTTCAACACCAGGTTTGTTAGGTCCTGCAATGCAATCTGAAATACCGGGCATAGTCAATACCTGCCGTACCACAGAAGGTCGAACTACCCTTCTGTTTAGCATTAATAATAAGCCTGTATATGCTTTCGGAAAATATGCCGAACAATCAATATTCGACTTATTTACTCTACCTTTTGTTCAGGGCAATGCTACAAATGCTTTTGCCCAACTGCATTCAATAGTGATTACTGAAAAAACTGCAAAGAAATTTTTTGTAAATGAAGAAGATATCATTGGAAAAACAGTAAGAGTTGAAAATGAACAGGATTACATAATAACAGGTGTTTTAAAAGACCTCCCCAAAAACTCCAGTTTGCAATTTGAATGGTTGATCCCCTTTAAGATATATTTTGAACAAAACCCCTGGCTGGAAAGCTGGAGAAACAATGGGATAAGCACCTTTGCAGAATTAAACCCTGGTACAGATCCTGAATCTATTAACAAGGTATTATTTAGCTTCATACAACAAAGAGAATCTACATCTATTGCTCGTCCGTTTTTGTGGAATATGAAGAATTGGCATTTGTATAACGATTTTGAAAATGGTCAGCCAACTGGTGGTGGACAAATCGAATTTGTTAATTTATTCTCTATTATCGCATGGATCATTTTATTGATAGCATGTATTAATTTTATGAACCTTGCAACGGCAAGAAGTGAAAAACGAGCTAGGGAAGTTGGTGTTCGAAAAGTTTTAGGTGCAAGAAAGAAAGGATTAATAGCCCAGTTTATAAGTGAAACATTCCTCTTGGCATTTATCGCTGCATTAATTGCTATTATTATCATTATTGTCACTTTACCAGCATTCAATTTATTAGTAGAAAAACAACTTAACTTAAGTAATAATATAGCAAGCCATTTGACTTCCTTATTATTAATAACAACATTGTGTGGTCTTATTGCAGGTAGTTATCCTTCACTTTATTTATCTTCATTCAATCCTGTTGTTGTATTAAAAGGTTCAGCAGTAAAAAGTGGGAGTAACGAATTAATACGCAAAGGATTGGTAGTACTCCAGTTTACCGTTTCAATAATACTCATCATAAGTACAGTAATAATTTATCAGCAAATAAATCATGTGAAAAACAGGCCATTAGGAATGGATAAAGGCAATCTCATTACAACAGATGTTGTGGGCGATATCGCTAAAAATTATCCAAGCATTAAAGAGTCCTTATTGCAAACCGGATTAGTTGAAAGTGTGGCATTATCCAATCACAATACACTTTACGGTGGCAATAATACCAATGGCTTAACTTGGGATGGCAAATCACCAGATGCCAACATACTTATTTCTACACGCTATGTTACTCCAGAGTTTATGAATACATCTGGCATAAAGGTTTTGAACGGAAGGGATTTTAGACCCATTGATACGATACCAAGTCTAACACAAAATGTTATAATAACAAAATCTTTTGAAAAATTAATTGGAAGCGAAAGTGCCATTGGCAAAATTTTAAGATACAAAAACGATACCAGTGAAGAGAAAAGTATTGTTGTGGGAGTAGTAAACGACTTTGTTTATGGTGATATGTACGGAAAACCAGATCCCGTACTTTTCATTCCAGCCTTACCAAAGAATACAAATATTATGTATATACGTACCAAAACTCAAAGCGATACCAAAGTTGCATTAACAAATATTGAAGCTGTTTTGAAAAAGGCAAATCCTGCCTATCCATTCGATTATAATTTTGTAGATGAGCAATTTAATCAACTGTTTTTTAATGAAATGCTGATAAGCAAATTAGCCAGTATTTTTTCCATATTGGCAATAATCATTTCTTGTTTGGGCTTATTTGGTTTGGCAGCACATAATGCAGAAAGAAGAACTAAAGAGATTGGAGTCAGAAAAGTACTGGGGGCCAGCGTCTCGGTTATTACCTTTTTAATGGCCAAAGATTTTATAAAACTAGTGGTTGTTTCATGCTTTGTTGCTTTCCCTTTAGGTTGGTGGATAATGAATAACTGGTTACAAGGATATGCGTATCGTATAGGAATAAGCGGTTGGACATTTATTTTTGCCGGTGTTCTGGCAATCACTATTGCCCTGATTACCATAAGCTATCAAGCAATTAAATCGGCAAGAGCTAATCCTGTAGATTCTTTAAGATCGGAGTAATTAAACAAAATTTAGTATAGGATAGATATTAATAATAAGAACAGAATAATTAAAATAATCAGATGTTTAAAGTAACCGATAGTTATCGGGGAAATGTCAAAATAATAAATAAAATGCTTTTACAATTAAACAATATTTTTAAGTGGGTTAATTCAGGAGGGAATAAGATATTTTTATTAAAAGACTTAGACTTAAGCGTTAACGATGGAGAATTTATTTCCATAATGGGTCCTTCAGGTTCCGGAAAAACTACCTTATTGAATGTTATTGGAATGTTAGATGATTTTAATGAAGGAGAATTTAGTTTTATGGATAAACCGGTACATACCTTAAAAGAAAAATATCGTGCTAATCTATATAAAGAATATATGGGTTTTGTATTTCAAGCCTATCATTTGATCGATGAATTAACTGTTTATGAAAATATTGAAACACCTCTTATATATAAAAAATGTAGTTCTTCTGAAAGAAAAGCAATGGTAGCAGATATGTTAGATCGATTTAATATTGTTGGTAAAAAAGATCTTTTCCCAGCTCAACTCAGTGGAGGTCAACAACAATTGGTAGGGGTTGCCAGGGCTCTTATTTCTAACCCAAAACTAATACTCGCAGATGAACCAACCGGAAATCTTAATTCAAAACAGGGGGAAGAAATCATGGAAACTTTTAGGCAATTAAATAATGATGGAGTAACCATAATTCAAGTAACTCACTCTGAAAAAAATGCGTCTTACGGTTCTCGGACTATTCATTTATTAGATGGAAGAATTGTAAACAATTGATTATTAAATATAATAATAATGTATAAAAAGATAATAATATTAACTGGTTTTTGTTTTTTTTTAAACTCTTTTGGGTACGCACAAAATGAACAAAAAATCGTTTATAGTTTAAATGACTGTATAAGAATTGCAATTGAAAATAACTTAGACCTGAAAAGTTCTGTATTAAAATCCGAATCTTCTGAAGTTAATTTCAAGCAGGCTAAGAATGAATTGTTCCCAAACTTAAATGTGAATTATAACTTTGGTTTAAATAATGGTCGAAATATAGATCCCTTTAGCAATGACGTTATCAATCAAGAATTAACTTTTTCCAATCTAAATTTAAATCTAAATTTTACTGTATTCAATGGTTTTAGATTGATGAATAGCATAAAGCAAAGCAAGTTAAATTTACAGGCCTCTGAAATGGAAATTGAAGAAGCGATACAAGATTTGACCATAGAAGTAACTTTTAGGTATATACAAATTTTAAATGGTAAAGATCTATTTGAGCTGTCTAAATCCAGACTAGAGACTACTAAATATCAACTGGATAGACTAGAGGCTCATTATAATGAAGGGGATGGGAACCCCGCTGATTATACAGATATGAAAGGTCAATATACTACAGATAAAATAGGTGTTATCAATGCTACCAATACCTTAAAGGAAGCCGTTTTAAATCTTATTAGATTATTAAGTACAGATCCTGATTCAGAATTATTATTTGAAGATATTGAAGGCTTAATAGAAACCGAAAAGTATTCATTTTCTGCGGATGAAATATTTAATGATGCACTTCAAAATTTAGCAACATTTAAAGCCAAACGATTAAGAATAGATGCGGCAGATACCGGTGTAAAAGCAGCCAAATCAAATTATTTTCCAGAAATATCTCTTTTTGGCCAATTAAACACAAATTATTCAAGTGTTGCAGAAGAATTTACTGAAACCGGAGAAATAATAAGTGAAACCGGAGATTTTGTAAATATAAATAATCAGGATTTTCCGGTATTAACAAATGAAGTCCTTTTTAAAGCAGAAAATATTGGATACGGTAGTCAGTTTAATGATAATTTTAATTCTGTAATCGGTGTCTCAGTACGAATACCACTTTTCAATGGTTTTCACGCTAAAAATACTGTCGCTCTGCAAAAAATAGAATTACAGGAAACATCTATAGACCTTCAAAATACAAAATTATTATTTAAACAATCTATTGAAGAAGCATATTTAAAAATGGAATCGGCATTTAACCGGCATATTATTTTAATAGATCAGGTAGAAGCATATGAAATGTCGTTTCATGTCAATGAAATCAGGTTTAATAATGGTGTTTCCAATATTGTTGAATACTTAATCAGTAAAAACAACTTAGATACAGCGAAATTGAACCTTTCAAAAGCCAAATATGAATATATTCTTCGTGTAAGGGTTTTAGATTATTATAGAGGAATATAAAATAAGACAAAAATAATTGTAAATTAATTTATTCTTAACTTAGTCAAAACCGAATTATCAAATAAAAATAAATGGATTTTAAACCGGTAAAAGTTAGAGCCAAATTGACTGACAGTGATTCAATTACTTCACGTCAAATATGTTTTGGATTTGCAATTGAGATTGCTTGATTCGTAAAGTCAGTAATAAATTTCGGTTCTCTTATAGAATTTGGTTTTATATAATTTTTTATTATTAAACTGTTATAATTGATATACTTAAAAAAAGAACCTCATTCAGGTTTAGAAAAAATAGTAAAATGTTTTTGGATCATGGATAGTGATGGGGATAACTCTATCAGAAGAGAAAAAATCATTCCCGATGGTTATCCTGAAATAATATTACATTATGGCGATCCCTATAAATCACAAATAAATGAAACTTGGGAAATTCAAAATAATTACTTGATTGCTGGGCAAATTAAAAACTATTTTCTCCTTGAAAACACGGGGGTATCTAAAATATTTTCGATCAAGTTTCAGCCTTGGGCATTAAAATTGTTTTTTAATATTGATATGTACTTGTTAACAAACAGAGTTGTTTCTTTAAATGAAGCAAGGTTGAAAGAGTTTGAACCTATAATGAAAATTGCAATAAGCAATAAAACTTTTGAAGATAAAGTTATTCAAATTGAAAAATGGTTTTCCAAATATTTTAATATTAAAAAAAATAAGACTTCCGGTGGAGAATTGGCCACAAGACTAATTATTAATAAAAAAGGCGCAATTAACATTAATGATGTGTTGCAAATAGCTAATATAAGTGAAAGAAGTTTAGAGCGTTATTTCAAGAATTATATTGGTCTTAGTCCAAAATTTTATAGTAGGGTTATAAGGTTTTCAAATATTTTTAACTTAGTTCAAAAAAATAGCTTTAACTGGTTGGATGTAGCATATATAGCCGGATTTTATGATCAAGCCCATTTTATAAAAAATTTTAAAGAATTTACCGGTGAAGAGCCATCAAAATATGGATTTGAAGATATAAACATGGCAAATTTCTTTTTGAAAAATTAGCTATGTCGGATTTTTACAATCTCTATATTTAAGATTATATTAGTTTTACAATTCAATTAAAACTTTTAGTATTATGAACAACAGAAATTTCATAAGTGTGACATTTTTAATGATGTTCGTCGTAAACTTTAATTATGGTCAATCTGAAATACATGATTTAGAGTTTCTAATCGGAACATGGAAAACTGAAGATAAAGACAGTTTTGAGGTTTGGAAGAAAGATAATAACGGTGATCTTATTGGTAACTCTTACAAATTAAATCAAAACAAAAAAATTATTTTTGAAACACTTTCTATTACAAAAATTGAAGATAAAATAATTTATGCGGCGACAGTTTTCGATCAAAATCAAGGAGAAACAATTCTTTTTATTTTAAACCATTCGATTAAATATAAATTTTCATTTGAAAATTTTAAACATGATTTCCCAAAGAAAATACAATATAAAAAATTGAAGAATACCGAAATACAAGTAAGCGTTCTGGGAGATAATGATAAAGGCTTTTCTTACAAAATTATTAAACAATAATTGAATTTTAATCTTTAACTTATATTAAATCCTTTTCAAATCAACCACTTCATTGTTTTGTTTTTTACTTCTAATCTTTATTGCAGGATCAAATATTTTTTGATCAATTTTCATTATTTACAAAGATAATCTATATGTTTTTTATAGATTTACAAGGTATTTTATTGAATTTTAATTATACCGAATAAATTATGAAATCATTTTCAATTAAAGAGATCAACGACATTTTAAACGGCCATCTTGAAGGTAATACAATTCAGCTTATTACTGGCCCGGAGCATCTGGAAAAAGCGAATAAAAATCAAATTACTTTTATTGGGAGTACCAAATATGTGAAATTATGGAAAAACTCCAAAGCATGTGCTGCCATTGTAAATGAAAAATTTGATGTTGAGCCTGGAGAGGATCGAGCATTAATAAAAGTAAAAAATGCAGATTTGGCAATGGCTAAATTATTGGAAGCCTTTGAACTTGATCCTCCTAAATTTGATATTGACGTTCATCCTTCTGCGGTAATTCACGAGTCTGTAAAAATTGGTGCTGGATGTAAAATTGGTGCCGGTTGTTATATAGGCAAAAATGTAATACTTGGTAACGACGTTGTGTTATATCCAAATGTTACCATATTTGATGAGACAAAGATCGGCGATAATACGGTTATTTGGTCTGGAACTGTAATTCGTGAACGTTGTGAAATAGGAAGCTTTTGTATTTTTCACATTAATGTAAGTATTGGTGCTGATGGTTTTGGGTACCGACCAAGTGATGATGGCAGAGGTTTGGTAAAAGTACCTCAAATAGGTAATGTTATTATTGGAAATGGTGTAGAAATTGGAGCCAATTCTTGCGTTGATCGTGGTAAATTTAGTTCGACAATAATTGGCGATGGATGTAAAATTGACAATCTGGTTCAAATAGCGCATAATTGTATTATGGGTAGATCCTGTATAATGGCTGGTCATAGTGGCCTGGCCGGTTCTGTAACTCTTGGTGATGGTGTTATTATTGGCGGAAGTGCTTCTATTAAAGATCATACTACAATACACTCGGGTGCAATTGTAGGTGCTGGATCAGGAGTAATGGGTGATGTAGCTGCAGGCAAAACGGTTTTGGGATATCCCGCAAAGGATTCCCGAGAAATGCTTAAAGAATGGGTAGCTCTACGTAGATTAGTTAAAAAATAATAAGTGACAAATCTTATAAACGTCTTGAGATTTGATTTTTAGAAACAAGTTAGAAGATTGATTATTTCTTTGTAAATTTGCACACTTTAATTTATTATTAATATGTCAGATAATTCTGTAATCACTCCCCGAATAAAAAAGCCCGAATGGCTTAGGGTTAAACTGCCGGTTGGTAAAAAATACACTGACCTGAGAGGGATAGTTGACAAATATAAACTCAATACGATTTGTACAAGTGGAAGTTGCCCTAATATGGGTGAATGTTGGGGTGAAGGAACGGCAACATTTATGATCCTAGGAAATATTTGTACAAGGTCCTGTGGTTTTTGCGGAGTAAAAACAGGTAAACCGGAAAATGTTGAATGGGATGAACCTGAAAAAGTAGCACGGTCTATATATTTGATGAAAATTAAACATGCAGTTATAACATCAGTAGACAGAGATGATTTAACTGATGGTGGATCTATTATTTGGGCAGAAACAATTCAGGCAATCCGTAGAGCGAATCCTGAGACAACTTTAGAATCTTTGATTCCTGATTTTAGAGGTATTAAAAGAAATATTGATAGACTGATAGATGTTGCTCCGGAGATAATTTCACATAATTTAGAAACTGTTAGAAGACTTACAAGGGAAGTAAGAATTCAAGCCAAATATGATAGAAGTTTAGAAGTTTTAGAATATTTAAAAGACAGCGGTCAACAGAGAACAAAATCAGGGATCATGCTTGGCTTAGGCGAGACGGAGGAAGAAGTTATTGAAACTTTATATGATTTGAAAAATGCCAAAGTTGATATTGTGACTATCGGGCAATACCTGCAACCAAGTAAAAAGCATTTACCTATATATGAATTTATAAAACCAGAACAGTTCGATAAATTCAAAATTATAGGATTAGAACTCGGCTTTAAATATGTGGAAAGTGGTGCTTTAGTTAGATCATCTTATCGAGCACACAAGCATCTGATATAGTTAATATTGCAAATTAACAGTTATTTAACATTTTAATTATTTTTTTGGCATAAATATTGCATAAATCTAATCGAAGCAAAGTTCCCCATAAATTTTGTTTTCATTATGATTAATTTTGAGTTAGTAAGCTAAAGCACTTCTTTTTTGAGAAGTGCTTTTTTGTATGGAGGTCTCTTATAATCTAAAAAATTTATATGTGTTGATCAATAATATTATTATTTTAAAAAAAAGTTAACAATAAAAAAAGCTTTTGGCATAAGAATTGTGCTTTAATTATAAGAAGCAAAGTTTTCATTTAATTTTGTTTTAATTATGATTAATTTTGAGTTAGTAAGCTGAAACACCTCTTAAATTAGAGGTGTTTTCATTTTTATAGTATATGTAATTCTTTTCTGCATCATGTTTTTCCTGACAAATCATTTATATCAAATAATCCCAACTTATCATGAAAAAACAAAAGTATTCATCTATATGTCAATATATTTTTAAATATTTTAATGAAACTAAGAATAATCACTAATATTTTGGTTATTTTATTGTGAATTATATATATATTTTGTAAATTGTAGAGATTAGCAAAATTCCTCACAAATTTTGTTTCATTATGATTAATTTTGAGTTAGTAAGTTAAAGCACTTCTTTATAAGCGGTGCTTTTCTTATTTCATCAACTAACCCTTACCTATTTTCAAGATTGCAAGACAAAAGCTTCAATTAATTTACTTATTTTTTTCTCAGATGATTTGGCAGCATTCTGCACCGCTTCATGCGATACCTCTTCTATGTGTCCTTCAATTCCAAGGTCAGTTATAACTGACAAACCAAAACATCTCATTCCCATGTGCTTGGCTATAATAACTTCAGGAACAGTACTCATACCTACCGCATCAGCTCCCATTAACTTTACCATTTTATATTCTGCAGGAGTTTCAAATGTTGGCCCCTGCAATGCTAAATAAATACCTTTTTGAATCATTATTTTTTTTTCTCGGGCAATTTCTTCCATTAAACTGATCATTTTTAGGTCATAGGGTTCGTGCATATCCAAAAATCGCGGTCCAAAACGCTCATCATTTTTACCTCGTAAGGGATGATTTGGCATCATATTAATGTGATCGGTAATGATCATTATGTCACCAACTTTAAAATTTGGATTCACTCCACCTGATGCATTAGAAACTATTAGTTTATCAATACCTAAAAATTTCATCACACGAACCGGAAAAGTCACTTGATCCATCTCCCAGCCTTCATAATAATGGAATCTTCCTTGCATAGCTATGACAGTTTTATCAGCTAATTTCCCATAAATTAAAGTCCCTGAATGACCCGACACAGTTGATACGGGGAAATTTGGTATATCATGATATGGTATCTTGATTTGAATATCTATAATATTCACTAAATTTCCTAAACCTGTGCCAAGTACTATCCCATATTCAGGTTGAGATAAACCCTTCTCTTTTAAAAATTTAACCGTTTCTTTTATTTTGTTGTACATAGTTTAAAATTAGTTCATTAAATTCTTTTTCCTTATCCAAAATAACCGATTGAATAGGTATATAGTATACATTTCTATTTTTATTTGTAAAAGCGCGAACAAAATCCTTTTCCGTTGTGAGAATAATCTTCTTATCTGATAGCATCAATTCGAACTTTTCAAAGATTCTTTTTTTATCTTTAAGGGAAAAATCATGATGATCAGAATATTTTAAATGCTCAAATTGAATATCTTCATTTTCCAGGTGTTTAATCAATGGATTGGCATTGGCAATACCTGTAACTAACAACACTTTATATTCACCTAATTCAGTTATACTTATCTTATCAAAAGTATTAATAACCATATTTGAGTATGCAATAGAACTAAAAAAAACAGATTGTTTTTTTTCAGGATTCAATTTTTGAGTAATCTCAAATTGTTCTTGACCAGTTAAATCTTTTGGACATTTGCTTACAATTATAATATTTGCTCTTTTCGCTCCATGCACTTTCTCACGAAGATCACCTGTTGGCAACATCGTATCATTAACATACAAATTATCATAAGCTGTCAAAAGTATATTGTAACCACCTTTTACCTTTCTGTGTTGAAAGGCATCATCTAATAGAATTACATCAATTTTTGGGTTAATATTTTTTAACTTTTTAATACCATTAATTCTATCCGCATCAACGGCCACTTCAATATCATTAAATTTTCTATAGAATTGTAAAGGTTCATCTCCAATTTGTTTTGCAGTTGAATTGTTATTCGCTAATTGAAAGCCTTTAGATTTTCTTTTATAACCTCTACTTAAAATTGCTATTTTGAATTTATTTTCTAATAACCTAACCAAATATTCGATTTGAGGAGATTTACCCGTACCACCAACATTTAAATTTCCTACTACTATAGTGGCAAGGTTAAATGCAGTAGAAGTCAATATGCCTTTGTCAAACGCTTTATTTCTAATACTTACAATTTCCCCATAAAGTATAGCTAAAGGGTATAATATTTTTCGAATAATATTCACTTAAAGCAATATCTAATAATTAAAAAGAAACATAATCAACAATTTCCAAACCATATCCTATCATACCTACTCGTTTACCTGAATATTTTCCATTAGAAATTAAACGAATTTTATTGATATTTAAATCTTGTAATATTTGGGCACCGATACCAAAATCTTTTTCATCCATTTTTATAATTGGATCCATTTTATTATTATTTACTTGTGCCTGCTTTAATAGGGTAAGCCGATTGATCAAATCATATGATTGGTATTCTTGATTAATAAAAACAATTGCACCTTTCCCTTCTTTGTTAACCAAATCGAACATTTTACCCAATTTATCATCCGGATTATTTGTTAAAGTTCCAATAATATCATTATTGATCAATGTTGAATTAACCCTTACCAAAACTTCTTCACCAATTTCCCAATCGCCTTTGGTCAAGGCCAAATGTACCTGATTATTTGTAGTTTGCTTATATGCCCTTAAACAGAATTTTCCAAATCTGGTTTCTATAGAAAAATCTTCAATTTTATCAATTAATGAATCATGGCGCATTCTATAAGCTACTAGATCTTCAATTGAGATAATTTTCAAATCATATTTTTTAGCAACACTCATTAATTGGGGTAAGCGAGCCATTGAGCCATCTTCGTTTAATATTTCAACCAATAATCCGGCTGGTTTTAAACCTGCTAATCTAGCTAAATCAATAGCAGCTTCAGTATGACCAGTTCTTCTTAATACACCGCCTTCTTTAGCTCTTAAAGGGAAAACATGACCAGGTCTACCCAAATTCTCCGGAATAGTTTCATCCAGAGTTAGGGCTTTTACAGTTTTCGCCCTATCATGTGCTGAAATACCTGTTGTACATCCATTTCCAATTAAATCAACAGAAACGGTAAATTGAGTATTGTGCATAACTGTATTTTTACCAACCATCAAATTCAGGTCTAAATCATCGCATCTCTTTTCGGTTAATGGAGCACATATTAACCCTCTGCCATTTGTCGCCATAAAATTTATCATTTCCGGTGTAACCATTTCAGCCGCCGCAATTAAATCACCTTCGTTTTCTCTATCCTCATCGTCAACAACAATGATCAATTTTCCATTTTTAATGTCTTCAATTGCATCTTCAATCACATTCATTTGAATAATTATATTATTTGTAGTTTCCATTTTAAGAGGATTTGTTCTTATCTAATTTAAATATTTTGTTAATAAAATTTGTGATAGGTTGTAAAAAGGCATCAATATTAAAGATACCCTTATCATTAGTGGCCCTAAGCATAAGTAACAGACCAAAAGGCAATAATACAATTGTCGCTAACCATCCACCAATAATTGGAGATATAGTATTTGACTCGGCCATATTTTTACCAAGTGTCGATATGAAAAAATAAATCACAAAGATAATAATTGCCATAATCATTGGTAAACCAAAACCACCCTTTCTAATAATAGAACCCAATGGTGTGCCAATGAAAAACAAAACCAAACATGCTAATGAAAAGGCAATTCGCTTATGAAACTCCGTATCATATCCATTTATAACTTTTTGTCTATCTTTTAAAGTTCCTTTAAAACTTTTTATGTTATCCAGATTACCCATCATAAAAATATGCGCATTATCCACAACTTGTTTTTGGTTTTTTTTATTAAAATTTTCAATTATATCCTGATTCAATTTGCTATTGGGGATTGTATCATTATAAAGTTTATTACCCTTTAATAATTTATATAATCGATTCGCTCTATTATTGACAAAATCCTGATAAGGTGTTTTTAATGAGTCAATATAAAAATCAAGCTGTTTTAAACTAAGCATTTCTTTACCCGATTTATATTTAACATCATCCGGATCAAAATTCCCTATTGTTGACACATCAATATTCACTTTATATTCATCAAAATGCGCATGGGTAAAAGGAACTCTTTTCCGTTGTTCCAGGTTATTTCTTCTACTGATAATATCTTCATAATAATACCCATTTTCTAAGACCAAAGTTAAGTACCTACTTCCTTCTTCAGAGATAATTTTTCCTTTTTCAGCTGTTATAACTTTATTATTAACATTATTTGATTTTAACTCGTAAATTAAAACCTTTTTTAACAGATTCTCATCCTCTCCATATTTTTCAGAAAACAAGATGCTGTAATTTGGAATTTCAGTATTAAAAGTACCAGCCACAAGTGCTAAACCAGGTTCTTTCATTTTCATATTATAAATTAAATTCTTTGTTTTTAATGAAGCATAAGGAAATACATAATTTAAAAATAAAAAATTTAATCCACTAAGTATTATCATTAAAATCACAAGTGGACGAATAAATTTTTGAAGTGAAATTCCGGCTGATTTAATTGCAGCAAATTCATAGTTTTCAGCCAAATTACCAAGTGCCATAATAGAAGATAATAATATTGCAATAGGCAAGGCTGTGGGCATCATCATTAAAGCGATATAGGAAAGAAATTTAAAAATAATTAGAATACCTATTCCTTTTCCGGCTATTTTATCAAATTGTAACCACAATGCCTGCATTATTAAGACAAAGAGTATGATAAAAAATGTTGCCAAAAATGGAACAAGAAAGCTCTTGAGTAAATATTTGTTTAAGATCTTCATCAAGTATCAATTGAAATAAATCAATAATTTTATTTATTGATCATATAATTTAACTCTTCGTATTTCTTTTCGTCAAATGAAAACAACGAACTATCAATATCCTGGTTAGTTTTAATAATCTTAGCCGTTAAAATTGTTCTTGTTTCATTTTTACCAACTTCAATAATTTGAAAAATATGTTCAGTTTTTAAATCGACACCAACTAAAATTGAGTTGACATCAGAGTTTGTGTCAATCGGAATCAATTTAACAAATTGAATTTGTTTAACACCAATTTTTTCTATATCGCCAAGACTATAGGTATAACCGTTTTTATAGAAGGTATAAAATTTTGATGGTGTAAAGGTATTATCACTATCGATATCGGCATCAGATATATTAACTTCTTCATTCTCAGGAATAATAGTGTAGGTTTTCGATCCATCATAGATTTGGGTAGACCCAAATAAATTGACCACATATTTATCTCCTTGCATAATTACATCTCCACTCAGTTTTTGTTGTACATCTTCTGCTTTATTATCGAGTACATAATCAAAATCAACAAAAACATTGTTATAGGAGTTCATTTTATTCGAGACTCTATCTAATAAATTTTTAGCATCTTCTTCATTTTGTGAAAATGTTGTGAAAAAAGTAAAAATTGCAAAAGTAAAACTCAAAATATTTTTCATCTGTTTATATTTTTTCATTATCCAATAATTGTTGTAGTGCAATAATATCATGTACTAAAACCTGACGGGCTTTACTTCCTTCAAATGGGCCAACAATATTTGCTGCTTCTAATTGATCAATTATCCTTCCTGCCCTATTGTACCCTAATTTTAATTTTCTTTGTAATAAAGAGGCTGATCCTTGTTGTGAATTTACAACTAATTTTGCAGCTTCTTCAAATAAAATATCTCTATCGGCTATATCAACTTCAACACTCGTGCCACTTTCTTCACCAATATATTCTGGAAGTATATGGGCATTTGCATAAGCTCTTTGAGCTCCAATAAAGTCGGTTACATTTTCTACTTCCGGTGTATCAATAAAAGCACATTGTAACCTTGTTAAAACATTGCCGGTTGAAATTAACATATCACCTTTACCAATTAATTGATCGGCCCCCTGAAAATCCAATATTGTTCTTGAATCAATTTTAGAAGTTACTCTAAAAGCAACTCTTACTGGAAAATTAGCTTTAATAATTCCCGTAATTACGTTTACAGATGGCCTTTGGGTTGCAACTATTAAATGAATTCCAATAGCCCGAGCAAGTTGTGCCAAACGTGCTATTGGAGTTTCAATTTCTTTTCCTGCAGTCATAATTAAATCAGCAAACTCATCAATAACTAAAATGATATACGGCAAGAATCTGTGCCCGTTTTCCGGGTTTAATTTTCTGGTAATAAACTTATTATTATACTCTTTAATATTTCTAACATAAGCGTTTTTCAGCAAATCGTAACGATTATCCATTTCAATGCACAATGAATTTAATGTATTGATTACCAATGTAGTATCTGTAATAATAGCTTCCTCTGCATCAGGTAGTTTAGCTAAGTAATGGCGTTCAATTTTATTAAATAGAGTCAATTCCACCTTTTTTGGATCAACCAAAACGAACTTAACTTCTGCCGGATGTTTTTTGAACAATAATGATGCTAGAACTGCATTTAATCCTACTGACTTTCCTTGACCTGTTGCTCCTGCCATTAACAAATGTGGCATTTTTGCCAAGTCAACTACAAAAGTTTCATTTGAAATAGTTTTACCCAGCGCAATTGGTAGGTCCATTTTTGAATTTTGAAATTTTTGAGAAGACAAAACGGATTTCATTGAAACAACAGAAGGATTTTTATTAGGGACTTCTATACCTATAGTTCCTTTACCAGGAATTGGAGCAATTATTCGAATACCCAAAGCCGACAATGAAAGCGCTATATCATCTTCCAGGTTTTTAATTTTTGAAATTCTAACTCCGGCATTAGGTACAATTTCATATAAGGTTACTGTTGGACCAATAGTTGCTTTGATGCTTGCAATTCCGATTTTATAGTTATTAAGTGTCTCAACAATTTTATTTTTATTGCTTTCAAGCTCCTCTTTATTTATATTGATATTTTCATTGGAATAGTCTTTAAGTAATTTTAATTCCGGGAATTTATAATTAGCCAATTCTAATTTTGGATCAAATTCGCCATAATCCTTTACTAATTTATTTGAAAGATTTTCAACAATATGCTCTTCATGAATTGGATTCTCGATGTTTATCTCCAGGTCCAAATCTTTAGTTTTTTCAATTTTTGGTTCTTTTGAAATGATTATGGCTTCCCCCTCTGAAATTTGCTCAATTCCTTCTTCAATTTCAATTGATTCTATATTAAGCTCAAGATCAGTTGATGCTTTTTCATCAATGGTTTCTGTAATAAAACCTTCATCTGTTATATCATCAATAATATTACCCTTCTTTTTCGCTGCAGGTTTTGGTAAAATGCTTTTAATCTTTTGCGGAGTAATATTAAATTTCGAAATTACAAATATTAAAAAGGAAATCAGTAAAATTAAAAAAACACCAATTTTTCCAATATAGATTTGCATAAATTCATTTACTTCAAATCCAACTTTACCAGCCATTAAAGGATACTCGGGTTTAAAAAAGGCTAAACAAATTGATAACCAGATCATTACTAAGATACCGTTAAACCACGATTTGGTTAATTGTTTAATTGGTATATTTAAAATTATATACAAACCACTGAAAAACAATAATATAGGAAATATAAATATAGCTACTCCAAATCCATCATAAACAAAAAAGTTACTAATATTTGCCCCTAATTTCCCTAATAAATTATATGCTTTTAAAGATCTGTCTGCAAAATTATTCAACAAACTTTGATCTTCTTTCCAATGCTGTAAGAATGAGTAAAAAGAAATCAGTAAAAATATGGAAGACGTAAATACAAAAACACCAAAAACCAAATGAGTTTGCTGACTTTTAAAAAAAGTCACAATTCTATTCTTTTTGGCTCTTTTAGTTTTTGCGTTGGTTTTTTTCTTTTTTACCATAGGTCACAAAAATACATAAATAATTTTGGTTTTAAATAAACGATTTTCCTTCTTTTATAATCTAAAAAAGAAGATCCTTAAACAAGTTTAGGAAGATATATCAACAATCCGATAATAATGGCAATAATTGCAGATATAGCTGATGCCCCAGCGGAAATATCTTTGATAAAACCAATTTTTTTACTGTATTCTGGATGAATAAAATCGCAGAGTTTTTCAATTCCGGTATTCAATGATTCAGCAACTAAAACCAGTCCAATTGCCAAGGTTTGAAATATCCATTCATGAGAAGTAATATTCATAATAAAACCCATTATAGTTACGGCTACAGCCAATGAAAATTGAACCATAATGGAGTGCTCGGTTGAAATCAACAACCAAGCACCTCTTAAAGCAAATTTTATGCTTCGTAGTCTTCCTTTTAAAAAACTATCTTTCGGATTTTTCATGACTACATAAATCAATCACCTAAATAAATAAGAAAGTATTTACTAGGTGAATAAATTTTATTTTAAAGCTTCTAAAGCCGCTTCGTAATTAGGTTCGTCAATAGTCTCACCAACCTGTTCTGTATAAACAACTTTTCCTTTTTCATCAATAACCACAACCGATCTAGAAAGTAATCCTTTCATAGGACCGGTTTTTATTGTTACACCATATTTTTTACCAAACTTACCATTCCTAAAATCAGATAAGGTGATTACGTTTTCAATACCTTCAGCACCACAAAATCGGGATTGAGCAAACGGTAGATCCTTTGAAACATACAAAATAACAGCATTTTCTAATCCAGCTGCGGCTTCGTTAAATTTTCTGACAGAATTTTGGCACACTCCTGTGTCAATACTAGGAGTTATGTTCAATAATACATTTTTTCCTCTATAATCTTTTAACTTCGCAATGGAAAGATCACTTTTTACCAACTTGAAATTAGGTGCTTTTTTACCTATTTTTGGTAATTTACCAATAGTTTTAACAGGATTTCCTTTTAATGTTATTTTAGCCATAATGAGATGTTTTTTGTTTTAATTCTTACTTAATTTTCGAATTCCAAATTTACAAAATAAAAAAAACTCTTAACATGAATATTGAGAGTTTTACACTATTTAATTTATCTTATTGATCTATTGAGCCTAATACCCTTTTCATAAAATTATTTAAGGCTTCTTTCTTGGGTGTTCCATTTTTTATAGCCTTATTAACTTCAATTGCACCATACATATTTGAAATCATTTCTCCAATTACATCCAACTCCTCATCTTTAAGTGAGGAAACTTCCGTAAGATCTTCCAAAACTTCAATGGTTTCAACCAAATAGTCCTCATCATTATTTTCAACAAAATTGGTGAGATGCTTAATTATAGGTAATTTCATTTGTTTATTTCTATTTTTTTCTAAGATATTAAACAACTTCGCTTACTAATTCCTTTAGAACATCAAATTTATTGGTTTGAATTTGATTCAATTTGTTCCCGTTAGCAAAGGTGGCAAAGGTGGGCAAATTATCAACTACAGCCAACCTTCTGGATTCTGGAAACTTTTCTGCATCAACCAAAACAAAAGGAATATCTTCATTCTCTGCTGCTAATTTTTTAAATTTAGGTTTCATAATTCTACAATTCCCACACCAGGTTGCCATATATTGAACAATCACTTTGGGATTACTTGCAATAATTTCATCTAAATTGTCTTCTTGTAATTCTGATAACATATTTTAAATTTAAAAAACGAGTGATCATTAAAAATAATCACTCGTTTTTAATTGTATTTAATGTGAACTTAAATAAGCCGCAACACTATCTCTGTTTTCATTCAAAGCATCTTTTCCTTCTTCCCAATTGGCAGGACATACCTCACCAAATTTTTGAAAATGTGCATATGCATCAACCATTCTTAAATATTCGGCTATATTTCTACCTACAGGTTCAACATTCACACTCTCATGAAATATTGTTCCTTCCTCATCAATTAAATATGTTGCTCTCCAAGTTACATTTGGGCCTTGCATTTTATATATACCTGTTTCTTCATCATAAGTTTCTTCCCCTTTTTGTAAAATCCCTAATTGATCGGATAGGTTTCTATTTGTATCAGCCAATAAGGGAAAAGTAACTCCTTCAATACCACCATTATTTTTAGCTGTGTTTAACCAGGCAAAATGCACTTCTGGCGTATCACAGGATGCACCAATTACAATGGTATTTCTGCTTTCAAAATCTTTAAGAGCCTCTTGAAACGCAAAAATTTCTGTTGGACATACATATGTAAAATCTTTTGGATACCAGAATAGCACTACTTTTTTATTATTCTTTTTTGCTTCATCCAAAACATTAACTTTAAAAGTATCGCCCATTTCATTCATGGCATCCACTTCTAAATTTGGAAATTTTTTCCCTACTAAACTCATATTTTTATTATTTTAAATTATTATTTAGATTGCTAATTTACTAATATTTAATATGATTTTATATAGTTTCGATTTCAAAATTTTATATTAAAATAGATTTTAATTATAGTGAGTATTTAGTTCAATACACTATCAATTTCCAATACTTTTTTGCAAAGATAAAAATCGGTTCTTTCACAAGTATCATCCTCTAGTCTTTCATTCATTTCATCTAAACTTTTTGGTGGCGGAATTATCACTTTATCGCCTTTTTTCCAGTCTAAAGGCATTGCCACAGAATATTTATCTGATACCTGAAGAGCCTCTAATACCCTTAAAATTTCATTCATATTTCTACCAACATTTAAGGGGTAATACATGATCAAACGTATCTTCTTGCTAGGGTCAATAAAGAAAACTGCTCTTACTGCAGCAGTCTCACTTTCATTGGGCTGTAACATTCCATATAATTTTGATACCTTCATATCAATATCCGCTACAATCGGAAAATTAAAGTAAACTCCTGTTTTTTCCCTAACATTATTCACCCATCCTAAATGAGCATGGATACTATCTATGCTCAATCCTAATAATTCTGTGTTCAATGCTGTAAATTCACCTTTTCTTTCTGCAAATCCACTCATTTCTGTGGTACAAACAGGAGTAAAATCAGCAGGGTGTGAAAACAATACAATCCATTTATCAGTGGCATAGTCATGTAAAGTAATATCACCTTTTGTTGTTTTAGCAGTAAAATTCGGAGCAATATCTCCAATTCTTGGCATAAATGTGGCTGTTTCTTGTGTTTCCATAATGTTTAAATTTAAAAATTATTATTTTTGATTTTCAATTTTATTCATATACCTATCTTAATTACTATAATTGAAATTGATATATTTTATTTTTAATAACTATTACCTTTTATGCTACAATTTTCCTAATAAATTTCAACCCTAAAAGATAACTTAATATTTTGATTTCTACAATAAAAAAAAGTTAATTAATGGCAAATATTTATGACAAATATATCCTTCCCAAGATGGTAAACTGGGCTTGATAGCAGAAGCCAAGCATGATCCAAAGAACCAAAATTATTCCATTGGCAAAAGGAGATATTCTGGAAATCGCTATTGGATCAGGATTAAACCTACCTTATTATGATGAAAATCAAATTAATAGTTTGACAGGGCTGGAACCTTCCAGTGAAATTTGGGAATTGAAAAAATACAAAATTGAAAACCTGAAATTTAAATTTAATTATATTAAGGCTTATGCAGAAGAAATTCCGCTTAAAAACAATAGCTTTGATTATGTTGTAATAACTTATTCATTGTGCACTATCAAAAACACAGTAAAAGCATTAACTGAGATCAGTAGAGTATTAAAACCAAAAGGAAAACTACTATTTTGTGATCATGGTTTAGCACCTGATAAAAACGTAAGATTCTGGCAAAACACTATCAATCCAATTTGGAAAAAAGTTAGTGGGGGTTGTAATTTAAACAAAAATATTCCCCGGTTAATAAGGGAAAACGGTTTTAATATTATTTCAATAGACAAAATGTATATCCCAGGTTGGAAACCAGCGAGTTTCAACTATTGGGGAGTGGCCGTTTTGAATAATGAGATATAAGTTAAAAATTTATTGAATTCATTGACACGTATCTAGTATGTTGTATTTGGCAATTGGTATTTGGTTTCTGATACCGGAATATTTCTATATCTAAGATTAAATGGGAGTGATTAATAGTTAGTTAATTATTTACTTTGTTGACATTAATATTGATGATTGAAGTTTTATAAAAGCTATACGGATCGATAAAACTCTTTCGATATTCACGAAAGAGTTTAGTCTATTTTATACCAACTACTAGATACCAAATACCAATTATTTAATACCTATTACAAATGAATTACTTCATCATAGGCTGCCGCAACAGCTTCCATCACTGCTTCACTCATAGTAGGATGCGGATGAATCGCTTTTAACACTTCATGTCCTGTTGTTTCCAATTTTCTTCCTAAAACAGCTTCTGCTATCATATCGGTAACACCTGCTCCAATCATATGACATCCTAACCATTCACCATATTTGGCATCAAAAATAACTTTTACAAATCCTTCGGGAGTTCCCGCTGCTGATGCTTTTCCAGATGCCGAAAACGGAAACTTTCCTATTTTAAGCTCATAACCTTTTTCTTTAGCCTGAGCTTCGGTTAAGCCAACACTAGCAATTTCAGGACTTGCATAGGTACAACCCGGAATATTACCATAATCTATAGCTTCGGGATTCAAACCTGCAATTCTTTCCACACAAGTAATACCTTCAGCTGAAGCAACGTGTGCCAAAGCAGGGCCGGGAACTATATCACCAATAGCATAATAACCGGGTAAATTAGTTTGATAATAGTCATTCACCAATATTTTATCCTTATCAGTTACAATACCTACATCTTCTAAACCAATATTCTCAATATTTGATTTAATACCTACTGCTGATAAAATAATATCAGCTTCTAAAGTAATTTCACCTTTTTTAGTACTCACAGTGGCAACTACTCCATCACCCGATGTATCTACCTTAGTGACACTTGAATTTGTCATTACTTTAATTTTTGACTTCTTAAGGGAACGCTCAAATTGTTTAGATATCTCTTCATCTTCTAGTGGAACAACATTTGGCAAGAATTCAACAATAGTCACCTCTGTACCCATTGAATTATAAAAATAGGCAAATTCGACACCGATTGCTCCTGATCCAACAATAATCATTTTTTTAGGTTGTTTTGTTAAGGTCATTGCCTTTCTATAACCAATTACTTTTACACCATCAATTGGTAAAAAAGGAAGTTCCCGTGAACGAGCTCCCGTAGCAATGATAATATGATCGGCACTATATTCAGTCACTTTTTTATCATCACCAGTTACATCTATTTTTAAGCCAGGTTTTATTTTACCAAAACCATCTATAACATCAATTTTATTTTTTTTCATTAAAAATTGCACTCCTTTACTCATCCCTTCGGCAATATTACGACTACGTTTAACAATAGCTGAAAAATCCTTATCAATTTCTTTGGCTTTTAAACCGTAACTATCTACATGCTTCAAATATTCATAAACCTGAGCGCTTTTCAGTAAAGCTTTAGTGGGTATACACCCCCAGTTTAAACAAATTCCACCAAGATTTTCTTTTTCAACAACTGCCACTTTAAATCCTAACTGAGAGGCTCTAATTGCAGTTACATAACCTCCGGGTCCGCTACCAATAATGATAATGTCGTATTTCATAATATGTATAATAGTTTTTAAAATCAATTCAACTTAGTACAAGAACTAAGAATTGGGTTGCAAATTTAATCAAATTTTATTGCTTTTACAGGACTAATTTTACTTACAATATAAGAAGGTATAATTAACATTGACAGGCAAAGAAGCAAAGTCCCGGTATTAATAAGTATTATAGTTTTAAAATTAAGAAATACAGGAGCTTGACTTACATAATAGGTTTCTGGATTAAGAGAAATTAAACCAAAATATTTTTGAATTAATAATAATCCGATGCCAACGAAATTACCCCATAACAATCCTTTACCAATAAGATAGGAGGCATTATATAAAAATATTTTTCGAATACTCCAATTGTTACTTCCCAGTGCCTTTAAAATGCCGATCATTTGTGTTCGTTCAAGAATCAATACCAGCAGAGCTGTAATCATATTTATACCTGCAATCAAAATCATTATACCAATTATCACAATAATATTAGTATCAAACAAACTTAGCCATTCAAAAATTGCCGGAAATTTCTCAGCTATGGTATAGGCATTTAAGGTAGGGTCAATATTACTGTAAACCTGAAAACCTGTTTCTTGTAAATCGTCAAAATCGTGAACAAAAATCTCAAAACCTCCAACTTGGTTTTCTTCCCATTTATTAATTTTTTGGATGTGTTTAATATCTCCAATTATATAGCTTTCATCAAATTCTTCAAATCCTGAATTAAAAATCCCTGAAACCAAAAATTTACGTGAATTGGGAGCTTTATTTGGGTCATCCTTAACAAAAAACATATGAAAGTTATTTCCTGATCTTAAATCTAACCTGTTAGCTGTCTTCTCTGAAATTAAAACTTCATTTGTGAGTTTACCCCTAATATTAGGAATATTTCCCTCAACCAAATATTCATTAAAAAATGACCAGTCATAATTTAGATCTACTCCTTTTAATACAATCCCTTCAAATTCATTTGGTGTTCTTATAATTCCTGCTTTTGTCGCAAAAACCTGAATTTTCTTCACATTAGGAATAGCTTTGAATTCGGGGTAAAAATCTTGATTTTTTGAAATAGGAACTACTGTTACTTTAGAATTATTTGTATCATAATTACCTATCTGTATATCACCGTTAAAACCAGAAATTTTTTCTTTAATCTTTTTTTGCAAACCAACTCCTGTGGCAACAGCAAAAAGCATTACAACCACACCAATGGCGATAGCCATTATAGAAATTTTTATTATAGGAGAAGATACGCTATTATTGCGTTTCTTTGCAGTAATTATCCGTTTTGCAATAAATAACTCGTAATTCAATTTATATGAAATCTTTAATTCTTTCCAAAAGTAAGTATTTAATTTTAGTATCTAATTTATTAGTAATCGTTTTTATCCTGACATTTAGTTCTTGTAAAGGAAATGAAACCAATTCCAAAAAAGAGGGTGATGATCAAAGAAATAAAAATAAATCAGAAATTAAAAATATTATTACTGGTGCAAATCAAACTGAAATATATTTACCTCTTTTAAGAAATAAAAAAATTGCTGTTGTAGCTAATCAAACTAGTGTAATTTTTAAAGAAAAAGGGAGCTACACGCATTTGATCGATTCATTGATCTCGCTTGAAGTTAATATTTCTAAAGTTTTTGCACCGGAACACGGATTCAGAGGAAAAGCAGATGCCGGTGAGCACATACTTGATGCCGTTGATCAAAAAACCGGATTACCTTTGGTTTCGTTACATGGAAAATACAGAAAACCTCCTTTAGAAGTATTAAAAGATGTAGAGCTAGTATTATTTGATATTCAAGATGTTGGTGTTCGTTTTTATACCTATATATCTACAATGAGCTTGGTGATGGAGGTCTGTGCTGAAATGAATATTCCGGTTATCATTCTTGATCGTCCGAATCCAAACGGGCATTTTGTAGATGGTCCGATGTTAGATATCGAATATAAATCGTTTGTAGGTATGCATCCAATTCCATTAGTATACGGCCTAACTATAGGAGAATATGCACAAATGGTGAATGGTGAAAAATGGTTAAAAGACAGTATGCAATGTGATGTTACAATAATTCCATTAAAAAATTACACACATCAAAGCAAATATAATTTACCGATAAGACCTTCACCAAATTTGCCTAATGATAAATCGATTAATTTATATCCGGGATTAGGTTTTTTTGAAGGAACTATTATTAATGCGGGAAGGGGTACTGAATTTCAGTTTCAAAGATATGGGGCTCCATTTTTCGCTAAAAGCGAGTTTAGTTATACACCCAAACCTAACTTTGGATCAAAACATCCAAAGTTTGAAGGAGAATTGTGCTATGGGGTTGATCTTACTTCTACACCGAGGCTAAGTCAAGTTGATATTTCTGCGTTGATTGATGCTTACTATAAAACACCAAATGATATAGATTTTTTTGGGAAAACCTTTACGGTACACGCTGGTAACTTAAAACTGCAAAAGCAGATTGAAGAAGGAATGACTGCAAATGAAATAAGCGCTACCTGGCAGGAAGATGTACATACATTTAAAAAAGTAAGGGAAAAGTATTTGATTTATGAATAGTTCAACTACAATTGTAATTTCTTTTTTAACTCTTCAACTATATTGAAAACTGCCGGACAAATCTCCATATTATTTAATGTTAAATTGGTTAACTGGATAAATTTTTTTCGATTTGTATGAGGATATTCGCTACAGGCCTTTGGCCGAACATCATAAATAAAGCAGGTGTTATCGGTATTCAAAAATGTACAAGGTGCATTTTGTAGCACCATAAAATCATCTTCATCTCTTTGTAAATAATCAGTAACAAATTGATGTTCTTTTATTTTTAGAAACTTAGATATTCTGTTGATATCTTTTTCTGTAAATATCGGGCTCGTTGTTTTACAGCAATTAGCACAGGTTAAACAGTCGGTTTTTGAAAATTCCTTATCATGTAAATCTTGCATGATTAGGTCTAACTTTTTTGGCTTTTTCTTTTTTAATTTTGCAAAATACTTTTTATTTTCAATTGTTTTTTCCTTTGCTTTTTTTGGTAATTGCTCTAAAATTCTAATCATTTTTTATTTTCTTAAATCAAAATTAACATATCTTATCCATTATCCTATTAAAATAGTTATTTTTGCGCTCTAATTAAAATAAATAATGAGCATTCAACATATCTTAGAGATTGCAGTTCAAAATGGATTAAAAACTTTATTTAAAGTAGAAATTCCTTCCGTTGAATTTCAAGATACCCGAAAGGATTTTGATGGAGACATAACAATTGTAGTTTTCCCTTTTTTAAGATATATTAAAGGAAATCCATCCGAAATTGCTTTAAAGCTTGGAGAATACTTACTGGCAAATATCGATGAAGTTACTGATTTTAATGTAGTTAAAGGTTTTCTGAACTTAATCATATCCGATTCCTACTATATCGATTCTTTTCATGCAATTTATACAACAGATAATTTCGGTATTCAAAGGGTTGATAAAAAAGAAATGGCGGTAATGGTTGAATTCTCATCGCCAAATACAAATAAACCTCTTCATTTAGGGCACATAAGAAACAATTTATTAGGGTATTCGGTTGCCGACATAATTGAAGCATCAGGTAAAAAAGTTTACAAAACACAAATAATAAATGATCGTGGTATACATATTTGTAAAAGTATGCTGGCATGGGAAAGATATGGCAATAATGAAACTCCCGAATCAACTGGTCTAAAGGGCGATAAACTTGTTGGTAATTATTATGTGAGATTTGATCAAGAATATAAAAAAGAAATAGCTCAATTGGTATCCCAAGGAATTACTGAAGATGATGCAAAGAAATCTGCTCCTATTTTATTGGATGCTCAAAATATGTTGATAAAATGGGAAGCTGGTGACAAATATATTGTTGCACTTTGGAAAAAAATGAATCAATGGGTTTATGATGGGTTTGACATTACTTACAAAGAAATGGGTGTTGATTTTGATACTTTATATTACGAAAGCAATACGTATTTATTAGGTAAAGATGTGGTTGCTGACGGATTAGAAAAAGGCGTTTTTTACAAAAAAGAAGATGGTTCAATTTGGATAGATTTAACAGATGAAGGTTTGGATGAAAAAATTGTTTTACGCTCAGACGGAACTGCAGTTTATATGACACAGGATATTGGTACTGCTATTCAAAGAGTTAAAGACCATCCTGATATTAACTCTATAGTCTATACCGTTGGTAATGAACAAGATTATCATTTTAAAGTATTGTTTTTAATCTTGAAAAAATTAGGATTTGAATGGGCCGAAAATCTATATCACTTATCTTATGGTATGGTTGATCTACCTCAAGGAAAAATGAAATCAAGAGAAGGAACAGTTGTAGACGCAGACGATCTGATGCTAGAGATGACAGACACTGCCAAGGAGATTTCACAAGAACTAGGAAAATTGGATACCTATTCTAAAGAAGAAAAAGAAAGACTCTACAAAATTATTGGTTTAGGTGCCTTAAAGTATTATATCTTAAAAGTTGATCCCAAAAAGCGAATTTTATTTGACCCGAAGGAATCTATTGATTTTAATGGTAATACCGGTCCGTTTATTCAATATACTTACGCCAGAATTCAATCGATCTTAAGGAAGGCTGAATTTGATTATACCAATAGTATTTCTGGAATTAAATTACATCAAAAGGAGAAAAAGCTCATTAAACAAGTTCAAAATTATCCTGAAATAATTCATAATGCTGCTCAAAATTTTAGCCCTGCATTATTGGCTAATTATACCTATGAACTTGTCAAGGATTATAATTCGTTTTATCAAAGTGTACCTATTTTAGGTTCGGATAATCAATTTGAAAAAACTTTTCGGACGCAGTTATCAAATCAAGTTGGCTATATAATTAAATCTGCTTTTAAACTATTAGGAATTGATGTTCCCGAAAGGATGTAATATCATATTATATCATGATTGTTATAATTACTTTTTTTGGCAAGTAAAATAAAAATGTTAACTTCGTATTACTTAAACAAATAAAATACACTGAGCATTTGGTGTATTTTTATTTTTGATTATTATGAAAAAAAGAAAAAATTTATTATCCCTCATATTATTTTTATCTTTTTATATGGTTCAGTCTCAATTATTGATGATTGATGGAGAAACTGGTGAATTTAAATATGAAGATGTTGTAGCAGTTGAAGGAATTTCTAAGAGTAAAATACTAGAAAGAGCAAAAAAGTGGATAACTGTTTATTATAAAACAAATGACTCCATTCTTATGGATTCTACAAAAGTGCACAAATTAAGTTCTTATGAGTTCAAATGGAAATTAATTAAAAAAGATATTCCTATTGAATTATTTTTTGATGTAACAATAAGATCAAAGGATAATAGGTATAAATATGATTTTTCTAATTTTAAAATAGGAAAAAAAATTCAAGGCAATGTGGATGCTATGGACCTAAAAACTTATATAGATAGATTTCCACACGAATATCAAATCTATATTGAAGAGCCAATTGATACTGAAATAACCAATGCTATATCAAGTTTAGAATACTTTATTCTCAATGAAAAATTAAAAGTGGAAGAAGACGATTGGTAAATAAATAGCTTATAACCTTATAATAAGTCCAAAACTCGCTCTAAAGCCATACCTCTTGAAGCCTTTATTAAAATTGTAGCATTTTCAAATTGTTTATTGTCAAATTTGTCTTTGAAATCATCAAAAGTTTTAAATAATTGAATATTCTTATTGTCAGTATTTACTGCAGAAAATGATTCACCAATTAAAAAAACCTTATTGAAATTTGCTTTTTGAATTAAATTAGTAATATTTTGATGTTCTTGCAAAGTATCTTTACCGATTTCAAACATATCACCTAATATAGAAATTTTATTTTCATCAGATAATTGCGATAAATTTTCGATGGCTACTTCCATGCTATTTGGGTTTGCATTATAGGCATCAAGAATGATTTTATTGGTACCTTTATTTATTATCTGAGATCGATTATTACTTGGAGTATAGTTTTCAATAGCATTCTTTATCTTTATGTCAGAAACCTTAAAATGTTTCCCAAATGTAACTGCAGTTGCAATATTTAAATAATTGTATTTACCTATCAATTTACTTTGAATATGAATTTCATCATATTTTAATTTTACAAATGGATCAGCATTTAAAAATTTAATTTCGTAATTAGAGTTAATTGAACCAAAGGTAATTTTTTTTATTCCTTTTGACTGTTCAACTTGAATTTTATCATTTATATTTACAAATGCGATTTTATTATTTTTTTCTAAATACCTATACATTTCCGTTTTTGCACGTATCACACCATTTAAACTACCAAAACCTTCTAAATGAACCTTCCCGAAATTCGTGATATAACCATAATCAGGAAGTGCAATTTCACAAAGCATTTTAATTTCATTAGCATGGTTCGCACCCATTTCAATAACACCAATTTCTGTATCCGGATCCATAGAAAGTAAGGTCAGCGGAACTCCTATATGATTGTTTAAATTTCCTTTGGTAGCAGTAACTTGAAACTTTTCTTTTAATACAGCATGAATCAATTCTTTGGTGGTGGTTTTACCATTACTACCAGTTAAAGCAATTATAGTGATATTTAAATTTTCCCTGTGATATCTTGCTAAATCCTGTAAAGTTTTTAATACATTATCAACCAGAATTATCTTATCATTTGTTTGGTATTCCTTCTCATCAATTATGGCGAAATTCGCACCTTTACGCAAAGCTTTTTCGGCATATTTATTACCATTAAAATTATCGCCCTTAAGGGCAAAAAATATGGTGTTTTTCAAATTGATTCTTGTATCAGTAGCAACTTTATAACTGAATTGATATAAGGCGTAAAGTTTTTTAATTTCCATCAAGTAAAAGTAAAAAAAAACTCAATATCAAAAAATGATATTGAGCCTTATAATTATTTATTTGAACTTTTATTATTTGCGAATTTGTTTTCTTCTTCTTGAGTAAGACATTTGTCCCAGTTTATCTGTAGCACATCTAAACCCAATGAAATTAGTTGCCATATATTCAGGTAAATATCTACGTTGTGCAGGATCTAACCAAAATGCTCTATCTTTCCATGACCCGCCTTTAAATACTCTTGTTTGATCACTGATCAAGGTAGTTCTGGTTTTAGTATCATATTGTTGAATAATCAATCCACTTTCACCTATTTGTCTTGGGATTTGTGGTGAATTATACATTCGTGGTTTCATATCTACATCGTCTTCATCTCTAAAAAATTGTTTTGTAGAAGCAATATCTCCATCTTTACTATCAATATTGTATGCTTTTTCATAATTTCTTCGCATAAAAGCATCTCTTTTTGTTATCGGGACATATTTTATACTACCGGGTAAATCTCTTGGAACGATCTTACCATTATCTAAGGTATCGAATTCAACATTATTATAATTTACAACTACTACATTACCCTCTTTATCGATCATTTTCTTCTCAAATACATTTCCTCTAAAATAACTAAAGTCATTTGCATCATTATCAATTATTGGTCGGTAAACATCGGCTACCCATTCGGCAACGTTACCTGACATATCGTATAAACCAAATGCATTAGGCTTGTATGATTTAATTTTCATTGTGATATCAGCTCCATCATTACTCCACCCGGCTAAACCGCTATAATCACCTTTACCTTGTTTAAAGTTTGCCATTTGATCACCTCTGTATCTTCTTGAAGTTTCACGAGTAGAATTTCCATTCCAAGAATATTTTTTACGTCCTCTTATTGAATTATATTCTCTGTTCTCAATTAATGCTTTAGCAGCATATTCCCATTCAGCTTCTGTAGGTAATCTAAATCTTTGTGCTAAAATACCATCTGATATTTTTACATGACGTCCGGTAAAACTTCCTTCTTTTTTCTTTGATTTTTTTGAATAGTCTCTAATACCTTTATAATAAATGGATGAATCTCCATTAAATAATAAATTTGGATTAGCTAAATATGTTTCTGTATCAAAACGATTTTCTCCTTCAACTTCCAATGAATCATGATCAAACAAGGTGTGTAATACCCCTTTTTCAATCAATATTTTTTCATTTACTCTATCTGTTCTCCATTTACAAAATTCAGTTGCCTGTCTCCATGAAACACCAACAACCGGATATTCTGCATAAGCAGGGTGGCGTAAATAATTTTCAGTAAGTAACTCATTAAAGCCTAAAGTATTTCTCCAAACCAAAGTATCCGGTAAGGCAGCTTGATAAATTTTACGATAGGTATCATCCGATGGAGGGAAAACCTTTTCCAAATATTGCAGGTACAATAAATATTCAATATTGGTAACTTCAGCCTCATCCATATAAAATGAACGCACCTGCTGTTTTACAGGTGTAGTATTCCAATCAAACATTACATCATCTTGAACACTACCCATAGTAAAAGTTCCTCCTTCTATTAATACCATTCCTGGTGGTGGCCCTTTCTCTCTATAATTTGAGTTAGCCTGAAAACCTCCATATTTAGGGTTATTATACTCCCAACCTGTTAATGTCGATACGCTTTTACTACTTTTACTACAACTTGCTAAAAAAATAGTTGCTAAAATTAAAAGTAGTACTTTGTTACTGCTAAACTTTTTCATGATTTTTTGTTTGATAATTTTTAGATAATTACAAAAACTATTGATATCTTAAATATTTCAGTTTTAACTAATTTTTATTTTTGGTTTCAATTCTTGTATAACGATTGTTTTTTTTCTTTATTATATGTAATGTTGTAAAATATTTAAAATTTGAACTTATTAAATATCTATGTTTCTTAAAAAGTATATTTTATTTTTAATTTTCATTATTCATTTTTCAATAATTTTAGGACAAAATGTTGAGTCTAAATTTTTTACCTTAAAATGGAATGACAGTTATTTAATACAAATTAGCAAAAATCAATCAATTTCACTTCCACTTGTTGAAAATAATTTTTTTAACGAATTTAATGTACCTACATATTCTACTACATTTAACGTGCAAAAGAACGTAATAGTACAAAATTATCAAATTAAAAATGTTAAATTTTCTTCACTTAGTAAAAGTTTAACTAATAATATAAATATTAATGATATTCCTACCGAAATTAAGAGTGCCTTCAAAATTAATAAAGCACGTTCTATTTCAACAGCGGTTTTAACATTAACACCTTTGATTTACAGCAATGGTCAAATTAAAAAAATTGTTTCATTTACCCTGGATTACAGTCTTTCTTCCAATAAATTCATCCCTACTAATAAAACTGTTCCAATCCCTATTTACGCAACAAATTCTGTTCTAGCAAATGGAACATGGTTTAAGTTTTCAGTTGATACAACCGGAATATTTAAAATAGATAAAAACCTTCTACAAAATATTGGAATTAATACAACAAATTTAAATCCAAATAACATTAGAATTTTTGGCAATGGAGGTAATCTCTTGCCACAGTTAAATAGTGAATTCAGAAATGATGATCTTCAGGAAAATGCAATTTACATTGAAGGTGACGAAGACGGCACCTTTGATAATAATGATTTTATATTATTCTACGCCAGAGGACCCCATTCCTGGAAAATTAATCCATTAGTTTTTAATTTAACCAAACATGTAACAAATATATATAGTGATAAGGCTTATTATTTTATCACAATTGATAACGGCACAGGTAAACGAATAAATTCTGTCAACACAATAATTCAGCAAGCAGACGAACAGATAAATAAATATCAAGATTTTTTGGTACATGAAATTGAAGATGTTAATCTTTTCGCAAATGGTCAACAGTGGATGGGAGAGGATTTTAGTTTTGAAGAAAAACAAATATTTCACTTTAACTTTGACAATATCGACAATACCGAAGAAATTACTTTAAGAATGCGTGGAGCTGCCATTTCATTTTCCAATACATCAATGAATGCAAAAATCAATGGGCAGGACCTGCTGAATTTAAATTTCAGGGCTTTATCGCCAACTTCATTTATCTTGGCTACCTCTGATGAAACTTTCAATAGCACCACAATAGATCAAGAACAGATAAATATTGAAGTCACCTATAATAATTTTGGAAATCCATCCTCAAAAGCTTATTTAGACTACATTGAGATTATTGGCACAAAAAAATTAATTTCTGGTAATAAACAGTTTTCTTTTAGAAACATTAATACTACTGATAACAATAAAATTTACGAATATCGAATTCAAAACAATTCAAATATTTTACAATTATGGGAAGTTACAGATCATCTCAATCCAAAAGATATTGCCAATGAGTCAAGCGATTCTGATTTTATTTTTAAATCGATGGGAGGTGATATAAAAGAGTTTATTGTCATTAATGAAAATAACTTTTTTATTCCTGAGGTCGTAGAAAATGGTAAAGTTGAAAATCAAAACCTGCATGAATTAAAAGATATTGACTATGTAATTATTACGCAAGATTATCTACTCAATGAAGCACAAAGGCTTGCCGATTATCATCTTAATAATACCAATTTAAATACTTTGGTAATTGACCTTGAACAAATTTATAATGAATTTGGTTCTGGATCACCTGATTTAACCGCCATTCGAGATTTTGTTCGATTTTTATACCTTAATGCCTCTTCAGATGATAAAAAAATAAAATATGTATGTCTTTTTGGTGATTCATCATTTGATTTTAAAGATCGAATCATTGGGAATAATAATATAGTACCTGCATTTCAATCCTATGAAAGTTTTAATTTAGTTACCTCATATGTTACCGATGATTACTTTGGTATTATGGATGAAAATGAAGGTGAATTATTAAGTTCAGATATGCAAGATGTTGCCACAGGAAGATTTCCGGTTACATCAATAATTGAGGCAAAAGAAACTATCGATAAAACGTTAAACTATTACCATCCAAATTCATTTGGCGACTGGAGAAATAATATCACTTTTGTGGCAGATGATCCTGATAAACCGAGTGAGTTTATTCTGCAACAGGCGGTTGATTTAATAGCTCAGGACGTAGAATCAAGTAAACCAGAATTTAATATTAAAAAAATATATGCTGATGCTCATCGACAAGAAACATCTGCTGGAGGAGAAAGGTATCCAACAGTAAATGAAGCTATTACAAATTCTATGGAAACCGGAGCCTTAGTTTTAGATTATTTTGGACACGGAGGTGTTAATGGCTGGGCCGAAGAAAGAATACTAGAGGTCCCACAAATTCAAAGCTGGAAAAATTTAAATACTCTTCCTTTATTTATTACCGTTACTTGTGAGTTTTCGAGATTTGATAATCCCATTCGCCCAACTGCCGGTGAATTTACTTTTTTAAATCGTGATGGCGGTGCCACCAATATGATATCAACAACGCGAGAAATATTTATTAGTGTTGGCCAGGCCTTCAATAAAATCTTAGTGGAAAAATTATTTAATTTTCAGGATGAAAATTATTCAATCGCGGAAGCCTTAATGTTCACTAAACATAATTTCAGTACCAGCCAACGTTTTTTTGTTTACAACTTTGGCGATCCGGCTATGAAATTAGCACAGGCAAAACCAAATATCTTAATAACAAAAATGAATGATAAAGATATTAGTCAAAGTATTGATACTTTAAAAGCACTATCGCATATTAAACTTGAAGGAATTGTTACAGATTTCAATAACAATAAATTAAATAACTACAATGGAATATTAACGGCAACCATTTATGATAAAGCTCTAAATAAAAGCACATTAGATAATGATAATTTTGGAAGAAAAATGGAATTCACTGCTATCGAGAGTAAGATATTCAGAGGTAGAGCAACTGTTAACAACGGGAGTTTTGCATTTGATTTTATCGTTCCGAAAGATATTAGAATTGCCTTTGGAAATTCCAAAATTAGTTTATATGCCAAAGATAATATTAGTGATAAATCAGGTTCAAATTTTGATATTAAAATAGGAGGCATCGATCCAAATGCCCCGGATGATAATGAAGGGCCCATTATAAAATTATTTATGAATGACGAATCTTTTATTGACGGTGGTAATACAAGTGAATCGCCTTTATTATATGCAGTGTTAGAAGACAGTTCAGGAATTAATACCTCAATCACCTCTGTTGATCATGATATTATTGCAATCTTAGATGATGATAATGCAAACCCATTTGTACTAAATGATTACTATGAAACCGAATTAGATAATTTTAAAAAAGGGAAAGTTAAATTCCCTTTTCGGAATTTAAAACCTGGTTTACATACAATTAAATTTAAATGTTGGGATACATACAATAATCCATCTGAATCTACGTTAAGCTTTATTGTAGTTAATGATAACGACTTAATATTAAGCAACGTATTGAATTACCCAAATCCGTTTGTAAACTATACTGAATTTTGGTTTAATCACAATAAACCCAACGAAATATTAGAAGTTCAAGTACAAATTTTTACGGTGTCAGGTAAACTTATTAAAACCCTTAACAAATCTGTTCAGTCAGACGGACTATTATCAAGAGAAATTACTTGGAATGGTTTGGATGATTTTGGTAACAAAATTGGTAAGGGCGTTTATGTATACAAACTTCATGTTAAATCACAACTTTCAAATGCAAAAGCTGAAAAATTTGAAAAACTAGTCATTCTGCAATAAAAAGCATTTTGTTAAAACCCCGAAAATATATTCGATACATGAAAAAATTAAGTTTAGTTATCATCGCACTTTTAATTGGGATCTTTAAAGGTTATTCCCAAGATGAAATTAATCCTATTACCACAGCAGCACCTTTCTTATTAATAGCTCCGGATGCTCGTGCAGGGGGCTTAGGTGATATTGGTAGTGCCACTTCAACTGATGCAAATTCATTACATTATAATGCAGCCAAATATGCTTTTTCGCCAAGACAATGGCAAATAGGATTGAATTATACACCTTGGTTAAGAAATTTAACAAACGATGTAAGTTTAACAAGTGTATTTGTATCTAATAAAATTAACGAAAGAAGCTCATGGGCCTCTAGTTTAACCTTTTTTTCCTTGGGTTCTATTGAGTTAACGGATGAAAACGGTATTAGCTTAGGGTCTGAAAATCCTAACGAATTTGCTATAGACGGTGCTTATGCCTTAAAATTAAGTGAAGTTCTATCTATGGCCGTTGGATTAAGATTTATTCATTCAGACCTGGCTGTCAGAGTGGACAATTCTGAAATTCAAACAATAAATACATTTGCAGTTGATCTTTCTTTATTTTATCAAAGTGAAGAAGTTAATTATGGTGATTTTAACGGCAGATGGCGAGGTGGTGTTAATATTTCTAACATAGGTCCGAAAGTTGAACTTGTCATAGGCGGCGATGAAAGTTTTATTCCAACTAATTTAAAATTAGGTGGTGGATTTGATTTTATACTAGATAATGTAAATACCATTACAGCAAATCTTGAATTCAATAAATTATTAGTTCCTACTCCACCTATAAGAGATAATCAAACTGGTGAAATCATTTCAGGTAAAGATGATGATGTTGGATTTTTAAAAGGAATGTTCCAATCATTTTATGATGCTCCAAGAGGATTTGAAGAGGAGTTGGAAGAAATATCCTGGGCTTTTAGCGCCGAATATATATATAATAATGTCTTCTCATTAAGAACAGGATATTTTCATGAAAGCCCAAATAAAGGGGATAGACAATTTTTTACCTTGGGTGCAGGATTTAAATTTAGAAGCACTATATTAGATGTGTCATATTTAATTAACGCATCAGACGTCAACAATCCGTTAGAAAGTACATTAAGATTTTCGTTGACAATCAATTTAGGCGATGTTTATGAATATTTTTAATCTATCTAAATATGAGTCAGTCAAGATAATTTTTTGGGAAATTATTTTAATGTAATAATTAAATTTATTTAATAAACATGAAATTAATTCCATCTGACTCCTGATAATTATCGGGATAAAATCAATTTAAGTAAACAGATGATTAATAAAAAAATCTCCAGTAATTTTACGGTTTTCGAAAATTTTGAGGAATTGTCTCCTCAAGAAAACAGCTTATTATTAGAAGCTATTAAAGCAAGAAACAATGCCTATGCTCCATATTCAAATTTTAGTGTTGGAGCGGCCTTATTACTTGACAATAAAAAAGTAATTTTGGGAAATAACCAAGAAAACGCAGCATATCCTTCAGGAATGTGCGCCGAACGTATTGCTATTTGGAATGCCACATCCCAATATCCTAATATTAAAATTAAAAAGATCTTTATTTCAGCAAAATCTAATAATAAAATTGTTGACAAACCTGTTTCACCTTGCGGTGCTTGCCGACAAACTATGGCTGAATATGAATTAAATCAAAAACAGAATATTGAAATTTATTTTACCGGAGAAACAGGTAGAATTATTAAATCCAATTCAATTGTAGATTTACTTCCATTAGCCTTTGACAATTCATTGCTTTAGAAATAATGAAAAATGATATCCAAAACCGGGAAGATATTTATATAATTGTAAGTCATTTTTACAAAAAACTTCTTATCAATAAAGATATGAGGCATTTTTTTGCGAAGTTCGACCAGGAAGATAAGTTAGAACACCACTTACAAACATTAGTTGATTTTTGGGATAATGTTTTATTCTATTCCGGAACATACGAAAAAAATGCCATGCAACCACACATTGATTTGCATCGAAAAAAATCTTTTAAAAAAATGCATTTCGAAATTTGGTTAAACCTTTTTAACGAATCTGTTGATCATAATTTTAAAGGAGAAAATGCACATACAATTAAGGCAAGAGCACTTTCCATTGCAACCGTGATGAGAATAAAAACTATAAATTCTTAATCTTAATTAAAAAATTATTTTACTTTTGTTAAATTATAATTAGATAAATTAAATACAAAGAAACATTAATAATGTTTATTTATTAATAACAAATATTATACTAAGTTTTATAATTAATTGTTTTTAATCTTTTACAATATCAATTACACAATAAATTATATATGAATTCAATTATTACCGGAACCGGTAGTTATATACCTAATATAATTAAAAAAAATTCTGATTTTTTAAATCAAGAATTTTACGGCGAACAAAATGAGTCCTTTCAAGCTTCTAATGATATCATTATTGAAAAATTTAAAGGAATAACCGGTATTCAGGAAAGGCGCTATTTAGAACCCGAGCTTCAAAATAGTGATGCAGCTGCTATTGCTTCTGAAAGAGCAATTGAAAGCGCCAAAATAGATAAAGAAGAGATTGATCAAATTATTTTTGCCCATAATTTTGGAGATATCAGACAAAATGATAACCAATCAGATATGGTACCGAGTTTAGCTTCAAGAGTTAAACATTTATTAAGGATAAAGAACCCTAATTGTGTAGCAATTGATAATATTTTCGGTTGCCCGGGATGGTTGCAAGGATTAATTCAGGCTGATAGTTATAATCAAGCAGGTGTTACTAAAAAATGTTTGATCATTGGTGCTGAAACACTTTCAAGAGTTATTGACCCTCACGATAGAGATTCTATGATTTATGCAGATGGCGCCGGTGCATGTATCCTTGAAAAAGGATTTGATTTAAATAAAGGAATCCTGAGTCATGCTACTCAATCCTTTACATTTGATGAAGCCAATTATTTATTCTTTGGTGAATCCAATAAAATTATCCCAAATTTCAAGACTCGATATATTAAAATGTATGGTCGGAAAATTTATGAGTTTGCATTGAACAATGTTCCAAATGCCATGAAAATAGCTTTAGATAAAAGTGGACTCCCTATTGAGAAAATTAAAAAAATATTAATCCATCAGGCCAATGAAAAAATGGATGAAGCCATCGTTAAGCGTTTTTATCGTTTAATAGATGCTGACATACCAGATAATATTATGCCGATGAGTATTCAAAATCTTGGAAACAGTTCAGTGGCTACAATACCAACACTACTTAACCTGATATTGACCAAAAGTTTAAATGGTCATGAAATTAATGAGGGTGATGCTGTAATTTTGGCCTCTGTGGGAGCCGGAATGAATATTAATGCCGTTGTTTATCAATATTAGAGTCTTTTTAGCAGAATGTTTTATTTTATATACTCAAGTAATATTGTAATAAAACTTACATTTGCTCAATTAAAATTGCTATATATGGAATTAGGTCAACAAGCCAAAAATTATCTTCAAGAAGCTGCCAAATGGGCAACTTTTTTATCTATTATTGGATTTATCGGCATAGGCTTAATGATAATATTGTCATTTACAATCGGAACCGTTTTATCCAATTTACCTGAAGGATATCTGGGAGGTATTTCACCCCAGTTCTTTTCTTTTTTTTATCTGATTTTTGCTGGTATTTATTTTATCCCGGTTTATTATCTATTCATATTTGGATCGAAAACCAAAAAAGCTATTATCAATAATGATACAGATTTGCTAACTTTTGGTTTTAAAAAATTAAAATCTCATTATAAATTCATAGGTATTATAGCAATTATTGGTATAAGTCTTTATATCATTCTGATGATGATTGGATTGTTAGGTGCTTTAATTGCTGGTTAAAAAAATTCGTGAAAATTAAAATCAGGTTTTAATTCGATTGGAGCCTTTCCTTTTTGAAAAAATCGTGCATTTAAATCCCCTTTCAGAACAATATTCTTACCTTTAATTTCCAACCAACTACCTTCTCGTAAACCAATTACCGGAATATCATTATAAGTATGAAATTCTTTAATACGGGTTTCTCTGGTTTCCCCTTTATGCTTTAAATCTGGCTGAGGGTCTAAATAATGAGGATTGATATTATAAGGAATCAAGCCTAGAGTTTCAAAACTTGGTGGATAAACTACAGGCATATCATTGGTGGTTTTCATACTTAATCCACCAATATTGCTACCGGCACTGGTACCGAAATATAAAGTACCATTTTCAATTACTTCTTTAATTATAGGTATTAATTTTTTTTGATACAGGGTATTGACCAAAACAAATGTATTTCCTCCTCCAGTAAAAATAGCTTGAGAATTTTGTACAGCTTGAATAGTATCATTAAACTCATGTATACCCCTTACATTTATTCTAATTTTAGAAAAACTCTTTTTAACTATATTTGTATATTCTTGAAATGTAACACCACCGGGCCTCGCATAAGGAATAAATAATATTTCATCAATATCTTTAAAAAAAAGTTCTAAGGTTGGTAAAATATAATCTAAATATTCACTTCCATAAATAGTAGAAGTGCTGGCTAGGATTATTTTTTTCATTGTCATGGATTTTATTGATCCAAAAATAATCAAACAATTTCTTTAACAAAAGTTTATCAAAATATTAATGATAATTTTGATTTTGGATTTGTTTCTTTGAATTATCAATCAACATTATCCAGTTTTATTAATGTTGCCAACCTTAAATACTTCGGTTAATGAAACTGTTTTACTTATTTTTTATTTTACTGATTATCAATAATCTTTCGGCACAAGATAATCGATTAACTATTTTGGGTAAAATAAAAAATAAAAACTTACCTGTAGTAAATGCTCATATTATCAATAAAAATTCAAAAAAAGGAAGTTTGAGTAATTCAACCGGTAAATTTCAAATTTCTGTAAAAGTTAATGATACTTTAATTTTTTCAAACATTCAATTTAAAACTAAAGTCATAGTGATAAATCACAATCATGTTAAAAATAAATCAATTGATGTAAATATGGATCTAAAGACCAATGAATTGAAAGAGGTAGTGGTTGAACAACATGAAAATATGGCAAAAGCTTTAGGTTTACCTAATGCAGATAAAAAGCCATTAAATAAATTAGAAAGAAATTTAAACCATTATAGCCAAGCCCCTACCCCAATTGTTATATTGGGAGCATTACTGGGACAAAGAGGTGGTATTGATGACATCTATAATATAATTTCAGGTAACAGAAAAAGAGACAGAAAATTAAAAAATTTACTCGATGCAGATAAAAAACAGGAAATCGATCAAGAATATGTTAGAAAGATCAGAGCCTATTTTACAGATGATTTTTTTATCAATACGATAGATATTCAGGAAAAAAGAATAAACGAATTTCTTACTTTTTGTTTTAACGAGAATACAATATTTTTATTTAACAAAGAGAGGTATATGGAAATTATAGATGTTTTGCTTCAAAATAAAAGTAAATTTTTAGATTCATCTGAATAGTTACAATGTTTTCTGATTTTCTTTAAATTTGTTCTCATATAAATTGACTGAAAGTGGTCAACTTATACCAGGGACGTAAACTTTCCTGATTAGTGTTGATCGGTTTTTATTATTTTTTCATTAAAAAAAATAGTTTAGATATGATTATCTTTATAAACCAATAACCATATGCCTTAATGTTAGATAAGTTCCTTTTCTTCTTTAAACTTTTTACTTTTAATCTAATCCCCTATTTTCCATATATATTTAGAGGCTAAAGTTCTATATGGTTGCCAGTTTTCGGCAATTTCATTCAATTTTTGTTTTAGATCTTTTTTTTCCAAATCAATTTGATACATATTTTTCATAACATTTTGTATACCCAGATCATCCACCGGGAATACATCAGGTCTATCCATAGGAAACATCAAAATCATCTGAACAGTCCACTTACCTACTCCTTTAATTTGGGTTAAATAGTTAACGATTTCCTCGTCCGACTTTAATTGCAAATAATCAAACGTAAGGTTATTTTGCAATGAAAATTCAGCAACATTTTTAACATAATTTACCTTATTGTTCGACAAACCTATACCTCTTAAAACTTCATGTTCTGTGTTTATTAATTGCTCTGGTTTTGGATAACGGTCAACGAATAAATCAATGAACCGATTAAATATTATTTTCGCAACTTTAGTAGACAATTGTTGCGATACAATTGAACCAAGTAATGAATAATATACATCAATATCAAATTCAGGTTTCACCTTATCATCGAGTTTCTGAATAGCTTGATGAAGAATATTATCTTTTTTCAAATATTTAAGTATTTCATTATAACTCTTCAAGTTTAACTTTTTTTTTAGAACTGTTTACCTATCCTATTAGTACATTTGCAGCAATTTAAAAAATATAATATTCTTTCTGTATGAAAAACTGCAAAAAAGCTTTTTTATTATTGATTATACCTCTTTTAGCATTTACAGTTGCTCATAAATACTATATCAGTTTAACTAAAATAGATTTTATTGAAGATAAAAAAACGGTTCAAATTACCATGCGTTTTTTTATCGATGATATTGAAAACACTCTTAAGAGCAGAATCAATACATCTCTTGAATTAGCAACCAAATCTGAAAATAAAAAAGCCAATTTTTACTTGGAAAAATACATCAGTCAAAAGTTTAAAATAAATATAAACGAAGAAAATAAGAACTTGGTTTATTTAGGAAAAGAATACGATAATGATGTGGTTTATTTTTATCTGGAAATAAACGATATCGAGAACATTGACAAAATTGAAGTGCAAAATAGTATGCTTTTTGAAACATTCGAAGAACAGGAAAATTACGTCAAACTCAATATAAATAATATAAAAAAAACATTTATTTTGATCAAGGCAAATGATAAAGAAATGTTAAAGTTTTGACTATTCTACACTTTTATATAAAAAATATTACTTTCGAAAATTAAATTTAATAGTTTACAAATGAAAAAAATTATATTATCACTTTCTTTCCTTATTATTTCGACTCTAAGCCTTGCTCAGGAAGGCTCGAAGGAAGTAAATAAAAATCAAGAAGGCCATTATAACATCAGTAAATTCCAACAGTTAAAACAAGAACTGGCCACACCAAATTCTTACCGTACAGCTTCAGGTGCTCCGGGGCATGAATACTACCAGCAACAGGCTGATTATAAGATGGATATTATTTTAGACGATGAAAACCAAAAATTATATGGCGTTGAAACTGTTACTTATTATAATAATTCACCTGATGATTTAGAATATATATGGATTCAATTAGATCAAAACATTAGAGCTGCTGATGCAATTACAAATGATGTTAAAGCCGGGGGGCCGGGGGTGTTTTATAATCCTAAAAAATTTACGGAAACATTTTTAGGAATGCCTTTTGATGGTGGATTTAAATTAGATTATGTAAAAGATATCAAAGGCAATGACCTTAATTATACCATAAATCACACCATGATGCGAATTGATTTACCCTCAATTTTAAAGTCTGGTGAAAATACTTCATTTAAAATAAAATGGTGGTATAATATACCAAATCATACTATTGACAGATCTCGTTCAGGTTTTGAACATTTTGAAAAAGATGGCAATAATACATACATCATTGCACAATTCTTTCCTAGAATGGCAGTATATAATGATGTAGAAGGATGGCAAAATTTGCAATTTTTGGGTCGGGGAGAATTTGCATTGGTATTTGGTGATTATGAAGTAAATATTACAACTCCTGCTGATCATATTTTAGACGGTACCGGTGTTATCAGCAATAGAAAAGAAATGCTTACTACTAAACAATGGAAAAGATATGAGCAAGCACAAAAATCATTTGATAAACCAGTTATTATTGTAACTCAGGAAGAGGCAGAGGAAAATGAGAAAAAATTCTCTAAAAAAACAAAAACGTGGAAATTAAAAGCAAATAATGTACGCGACTTTGCCTTTGCCAGTTCACGTAAATATATATTAGACGCTCAGGCAGTTAAAATAGGAAGCAAAACGGTAATGGCTGTTTCTCTGTATCCTAAAGAAGGTAATCCCCTTTGGGAAGAATATTCAACCAAGGTGGTTGCCAATACCTTGGAATCATATTCAAATCAAATGTTTGACTATCCATACCATAAAGCAATTTCTGTTCATGCTAAACAACAAGGTATGGAATACCCGATGATATGTTGGAATTTTGGCCGCCCAAAAGCTGACGGAACATACTCTGAAAGAACCAGAAATGGAATGATCGGTGTAATTACACATGAAGTAGGACATAACTGGTTCCCTATGATCATTAATTCTGACGAACGTCAATGGGGCTGGATGGATGAAGGTTTAAATACTTTTGCACAATTATTGGCAGAACAACGATTAGAAAGCGGTTTTCCTTCAAGAGGATATCCTAAAAATATTGTTAATTACATGAGTGGTGATCAAAGCAGAATTGCCCCGATTATGACACAACACGATAATGTTTTTAATAGTGGAGCAAACGCCTATTCTAAACCATCTGCCGGGTTATTTATGTTAAGAGAAGTTATCCTTGGACATGATCTATTTGATAAAGCTTTTAAAACCTATGCTGAAAGATGGAAGTTTAAACACCCAACACCTGCAGATTTTTTTAGAACAATGGAAGATGCTTCAGGTACTGACTTAGATTGGTTTTGGAGAGGTTGGTTTTATACAACAGATTATAATGATATAGGTATTAAAGGTGTTAAAAAATATGTTGTAACAGATAAACCGACAGAAAGGGCAAAAAGAATGGCGAAAGCCTATGGTATGAATGTTGAAGATTTTGGTCAAAATTTATTCTTAGTAAATACGGATAGTGATGATTACACTGAAGAAATGGCTCAGGTTAAAAACCCTTCAAAAGATATCGCATTTTTTAATGAGTATTTAATAGATAATTTCTCTGCTGATGAACGTAAAACACTTAAGAATACCAAATATTTCTATGAAATTATTTTTGAAAAACCAGGAGGATTGGTGATGCCTATTCTGGTAGAATATGTTTTTGCAGATGGAACAAAAGAAAACAAATATTACCCGGCAGAAATTTGGAGATTTAATGACAAAGAAATAAAAAAAGTTTTTGCTTCTGACAAAGAGCTAAAAGAGATCAACATTGACCCGAATCAATTAACCGCAGACGTTGATACTGAAAACAACAGTTGGCCAAAGAAAAAGGAAGATTCGCAATTTGATAAATTTAAAAAACAAAACTTATCTCACTAAACATATTACAATCCCTAATTTATAAATTTCATGGTAAATATTGAATTTTACCCATAAACTAAAAAAACATAAAGATGATTAAAAGTATTTTAAAAGTATTTGGCTTGGCCTTAATGTTATTTACAATTTCAATTACGGCACAAAATGATTTTAAAACCAATACAAGCAATTCTAAAATAAACTGGAAAGGCTTTAAACCTGGTGGATCGCATCATGGTTCAATAATGATTAAAGATGGTCATTTTACAATTAATGACAATCAAATTACAGGAGGTGAATTTACTATTGACATGAACAGTATTGTTGACCTGGATATGGAGGCAGATAATGAATACAATGCAAAATTGGTCAATCACCTTAAAAGTGACGACTTTTTTGGTGTAAAAAAATATCCTACGGCAAAATTTAAAGTTACAGAAACATTTGTAAAAGGAGATAAAACTCTAGTTAAAGGTAACTTAACAATTAAAAATAAAACAAATCCTGTATCATTTTTAGCAACAGTTAAAATAAATGATACTAAATTGAATGTAAAGAGTGAATCTTTTAAAATTGACCGTTCAAAATGGGATATCAAATATAAATCAAAATCATTTTTTGAAGATTTGGCCGATAAATTTATTTATGATGAAATGGAATTATCTTTTGAATTGGAAGCCGATAAATAATATATAAGATCAATTATATTTTAGATAAAGCCAAAGACTTGTTCTTTGGCTTTTTTTATTTTATTCGGTCAGGATCAATTGTATCATCGTCTTATAATATTATTGTGCCGATTATTATAAATAATAATATCTATAATTGTCTTGCAATTCTTAACAAGGACTATTCAATTTTCAATATCATAGTGTTTTTTACTTCATTTAAAATAAAGGTACTATGGGCACTGCTAATATGATCTAAAGTAGTCAATTTATCGTTTAAAAAATTATGGTAAGCTTTCATATTTTTAACCACAACTTTTAAAAAATAATCATAATCACCACTGACGTTATAGCACTCCAAAACTTCATCAAATTTGATAACCTCCCTTTCAAATTTCAATACATATTCATGTTTATGTTGAATTAGTTTTATTTGACAATAAACAACAAATGACTTTTCAATTTTTTCTTTATTAATTAAGGCCACATATTTTTCTATAACTCCTTTTTTTTCTAATTTTTTAATTCTTTCATATACCGCTGTAGCGGAAAGATTTAAATAAATAGAAAGTTCTTTAGTAGTCATTTTACTATCCTTCTGTAAATAAGACAATAATTTATTATCAATTTCATCGATTCGCATATGATATATTCTCTAATTAAATTAGTTCAATTATTAAATTTCCGTAAATTTACCTAAATATTTTTAATATTATATGTTTATTATCTATTTTTATACATATTTATTGATTTTTATTCTACATATTTGTAATTTTGCATATATTTAAATATTAAACCTGCCTGTTGATAAGCAGGTAAAAAATTAATAATTATGAGCTTCAATCCTGCAGACAATATTCAAGATCTTCAATATTTTGGAGAATTCGGTGGTGTTAATCCTTCAATTTCTGATTCTTCGACATATACATTCTTAGCCGCAAAATCAATGATGGATACTTTTGAAGGTAACCTCGAAGGATGTTATTTATATTCACGTCATTCCAGTCCGACAAACCTATATTTAGGGCAAGCACTTGCAGCCATGGAAGGAACAGAAACCGCCAATGTAACTGCCTCGGGTATGGGTGCCATTACTCCTACTTTAATGCAATTGTGCAATTCAGGTGACCATATTGTATCATCAAGAACCATATATGGAGGTACCTATGCTTTTTTAAAGAACTTTGCACCAAAATTTGGCATTTCTACCTCATTCGTTGATATTACTTCCTTAGAAAAAGTAGAAGCTCAAATTACCAAGAACACAAAAGTTATTTATTGTGAAAGTGTTAGTAATCCACTGTTAGAAATTGCCGATATCAAAGCATTATCGGGAATTGCTAAAAAACATAAATTAAAATTAGTTGTTGATAATACCTTTTCACCATTACAAATATCACCTGCAATTTTGGGTGCTGATGTTGTAATACATAGTTTAACCAAATTTATAAATGGTTCAAGTGACACTGTTGGTGGTGTAATTTGCGGAACAAATGAATTTATTGACAGTTTGCGTAATGTAAATGATGGCGCAAGTATGTTATTAGGCCCTGTTATGGATAGCTTAAGATCTGCCAGTGTATTAAAAAACATAAGAACCTTACATATTCGCATGAAGAAGCACAGTGAGAATGCGATGTATTTAGCCGAAAAATTTGAACAAGATGGTTTAAAAATTATGTATCCAGGACTTGAGAGTCATCCCCAACACGAATTATATAAAAGCATATATAATATGGAATATGGTTTCGGTGGAATGCTTTCTTTTGATGCGGGAAGTTTAGAAAAAGCTGATGAATTAATGGAGTTGATGCAAAAAAGAAACCTCGGTTATCTGGCAGTGAGCTTAGGCTTTTACAAAACCTTATTCAATGCTCCAGGAACAGGTACTTCATCGGAGATTCCTGCAGATGAACAAAAAGCAATGGGATTGAGCGATGGTTTAATTCGTTTCTCCATTGGCTTAGACAACAATATCGAACGTACTTATTGCGAGATGAAAAAATGTATGGAAGAAATTGGAGTATTAAAACTACAAGTCTGATTGATAAAAATGAAATATTCAATAATCTGTTACACTAAGTGCTCTTTTTTAAATGTTAGCGGATTTTTTCCAATTACCTTTTTAAATACCCTATTGAAATAAGACAAACTTTCAAAGCCACATAAATAGCATGTTTCTGTAACATTTTTATCAAGTAATAAAAGTTTTTTTGATTGTTCAACCCTGTAATGGTTAACAAAAACTGTAAAAGTAAGTCGTGTCATTTTTTTAAAATATCTACAAAAAGACGCATCCGATAAATGAACTAAAGCAGAAACTTGTTGCACACTGATTTTTTTTTGATAATTATTGTCAATGAATTGATAAATTGTTCTTAGCCTAAGGTGATCTTTGTGTGTATACTGATTTTTAACCGGTTTATCATGAAGTAGTTCTTTATCTTTCGACCCCATCAAAAGATTTAAAATTCGAAGTAATTCTAGAAATTGATCAAATTTAGACAAATTAGGCAGATTAAACAGATGATCACCTATTTCGCATTTAGTTTGCTCGCTAAAAGCGATTCCATATTGTGACAATTTTAATAGTTCTCTCACATTTTTAAATTCGGGAGTTGTTAAGCTTTCCTTGTCTAGAAAATCAGAACGCATATGAATAACAATTTTTTCATATTCGGTCTTTAGACCATAATCGAAATTCAGGTGGGGAATATAGGATCCTATCAATACCAAATCACTGTATTTAAATCTTGAAATATGAGTACCCACAAGCCTGTTACTATCGGCACCTCTAAAAAAAACCAATTCAAATTCCGGATGAAAATGCCAGTAAAAAAAATTGCTCATTTTTGGATTTAGAGAGATTGAAAAGGAGCTACCTTCAGGAGAAGCTATTTCTTCTAATTTGGATTTCATACTATAAAATTAAACAAAACTTACATTTCAAGTCAATTTATTCACTACTAATATCAAAATAGTTCAATTAATTGTTGAAATTGATGTAGCATAACCTTTTATTAGCCTTTAACTTTGATGGTATAAATTATTAATTAATAAAATCAAATAACATGAAAGCAGACTATGGTAACGTTACAAAAAGAGAAAGTCCAAATAAAAACCATAAAAAGATTCCGGGTAATCCGTCTACAGCTACGAGTAGCAAATTAAATCTAAATGATCGTTCGAAAAATAAATCTTTACGTTTATTAAGCGAAGATGATTGGAATTTTTGGGTTCATAATGGTTATATAGTTATAAAAAATGCAATATCAAGAGAACAGGCAAAAGTGACTGCCAATTTTTTATGGGAATTTGAAGAAAAAGACCAAAATGATAAAGCGACTTGGTATAGTGATGAAAGAGCAAAGATAGAAATGACTGAATTGGCAGGAACAGGAATGATTGAGGTGTATAATAATCAAGCTTTATGGAATAACAGGCAAATGCAAAAAGTATATGATGCCTTTGTAGATGTTTGGGGAACTGAAAAATTATGGGTAACTATTGATCGTGCTAATTTGAATTTCCCGATCAAACCGGGATATGAATACAAAGGATTTATTCACTGGGATTATGATCCTGAAACAAATCCTCAAAATGTGCAGGGTGTTCTGGCTTTACAGGATCAAAATGATGAAGATATGGGAGGATTTCAATGTATACCCGAATTGTACAGGACCTATAATACATGGAAACTTACCCAGCCCGAAGATCGAAACAGATTTCAACCGGATATAACCGGATTAGAAGAACATCTAATTAAAGTAAAACTTAATGCCGGAGATCTGTTAATTTTCAATAGTAAGCAGCCTCATGGCATTAGACCAAATAATTCGAAAGATAAAGTAAGGATAGCTCAATATATATCAATGATGCCTGCTGAAGAGGATAATCAGGAAATGAGAGAATGGAGAATAAATTCATGGAAAAATAGAATTGCACCAAGTGGTTATGCCTTTCCAGGTGATCCAAGAAATTTCGAACAAAACAAGTATGAAAGAGCTGAATTAAATGAATTGGGTAAAAAACTTCTTGGTCTTGAAAAATGGTAAGTTCCATAGTATTTTGTACATTACAACCTAACTAATTAAAAATCAAATTATTTAATTCTGCAAATTTATGTTTGAAAATCTCCATTTCTTGGATGTTTCTGTCATATTAATATATTTTATTTTAGTTCTTTGGATAGCATGGTGGGTCTCTAAAGGAAAAAAAAAGAAGCATGAACAAAGAGATTCTACTGATTATTTTTTAGCAGGAAAAAGTGAAGGTTGGTTTGTTATAGGAGCTTCTCTTTTTGCTTCAAATATTGGATCAGAAATTATTTTAGGAGTTTCTGGTGCAGGAGCTCGTGCTGAAATGCCACAAGCCAATTTTGAAATAATGGCTGCACTGATTCTAATTTTATTAGGATGGGTATTTGTACCTTTTTACCTGAGAACTGGTGTTTTTACAATGCCCGAATTTCTGGAAAAAAGGTATTCAAAAGCCTGCAGAAATTATTTGTCAGTAGTATCCATCTTAGCATATATCATCACAAAAATATCACTAATAATCTTTGCCGGTGCCCTGGTATTTGAAACCATTGGAGTGCCTTTTTGGACAGGAGCAATAATAACTGTTTTAGCTACGGGTTTTTATACAGTATTAGGTGGATTAAAAGCAGTTATCTATACAGATATGGTACAAGCTTTTATTCTTTTATTAGGAACCGGGGCTGTGACATATTTTGGCCTAAGTCAATTGGGAGGGTGGAATGCAATGATCGACATTCTTTCTGAAGCCTCCTTGCAGCCTAATAATCCACCTGTTGACCGTTTTTTCAATCTCTGGAGGCCAATGAATGACACCGATTATCCCTGGACAGGTATGCTTTTTGGTGCGCCAATTTTGGGAGTTTGGTATTGGTGTACAGATCAATTTATTGTTCAAAGAGTCTTATCTGCTAAAGATTTAAACAATGCCAGAAAAGGGGCACTTTTCGCTGGGTTCTTGAAATTATTACCTGTTTTTTTGTTCTTTATTCCGGGAGTTATCGCTTACGCCCTATCTCAAAAGGGGATGCTTAATTTTTCGCTGGAAAATCCAGATCAAGCCTTACCAGCAATGATTACAGGCTTTCTGCCGATCGGATTAAAAGGATTGGCAATTTCTGGGTTATTAGCAGCTTTGATGAGTTCTTTATCATCCGCTTTTAATTCTTCTTCAACTTTAATAACCTTTGATTTTTACAAGCAACGAAAACCAAATGCAAGTGAAAAAGAATTAATCATGGTGGGTCAAATTACGACTGTTATTCTGGTAATAGTTAGTTTGGGTTGGATTCCTTTTATGAAAACTTTAATGGGAGGAGGTATTTTTCATTATTTGCAAAGTGTACAAGCATATATTTCACCCCCAATTGCAGCAGTTTTTATTTTTGGGCTTTTGTTCAAATGGATAAATGCTAAAGGCGCTATTGTTTCTTTATGGGTGGGTTTCGGCTTTGGAATGCTTAGATTGGTAACAGAATATATGAGTAAAGAGGGAATTATAGCGGTAAATGATGGCTCTTTATTACAAATACTATTAGATATTAATTTTCTGCATTTTGCCATTATTCTGTTTATTACAAGTACCTTAATTTTGATGATTGTCAGTAAACTGAGTCTTCCTCAAAATCAGGAACAGCTTCGCCTTGTTACTTTTGAAAAATCAGAATTAAATTTAAAATTTAAATTTTCAACAGATACAGTTCTAACACTTATTCTTATTGCGATGGTTTTACTCTTATGGGTAATATTTAGTCCGTTGGGAATTGCAAAATAAATTAAATGAATTTAAAGTTAAAAAATAAACGAATATTAATAACGGGTTCTACATCCGGTATCGGATTTGCTACTGCCAAATTATTCGCCAAAGAAGAGGCAAGTGTAGTTATTAATGGCCGATCTCAAAAAAATATTGACAAAGCCATAAAATCTATTTTAAATGAATACCCTGATGCAGATATTACCGGAATTAATGCCGATTTTCATGATAAGAATTCAATAAATAATTTAATTGAAACCATTAATAATATAGATATTTTAATTAATAATGTTGGAATTTATAAGTCACTTTCTTTTGAAGAAACAACTGATTCTGACTGGTTAGATATGTTTGAAGTTAACGTTATGAGTGGTGTACGATTATCAAGAGCCTTTTTACCAAATATGCTCAAAAAGAACTGGGGAAGGATCTTGTTTATTTCCAGCGAATGCGCTCAATTGGTACCTGAAGATTTGATCGCCTATAGCACTTCAAAGGCTGCTGTACTAAGTGTATCAAGAGGTTTAGCTCAATTAACGAAGGGTACAAATGTTACTGTAAATGCGGTTTTACCAGGATCAACATTATCTGAAGGAGCCAGTCGTTTTTTACAAGAACAAGCGGATAAGGATCAAATTACTAAAAAAGAAGTAGCCGATAATTTTTTTAAGGATGTAAGAACATCCTCATTATTGCAACGTTTTACCTCCACTGAAGAAATTTCAAATACAATTGTTTATTTGTCTAGTCCCTTGTCTTCTGCTACAAATGGTGCTGCAATAAAAGTTGATGGAGGTTCCATTTCTGGAATAATATAAGAATTCATTTAAACAATATCTTAAGTCCTAATTCTCTATCATTTAATTTCAATAGTTCTATCCTTTTCTAAATAATTTAGAATGTTCTCTTTAATTCGTTTTTCCGCATCTGAGACATCTGCTTTTATGAATTTTTCCCCGGTAATTTGTTCATACAACTCAATATATCTATCTGATATTTCTTTGATTTTATCATCATTCATTTCTGGAATTTGTTGGCCTTCCAATCCTTGAAAACCATTTTCAATTAACCACTGGCGAACAAATTCTTTAGATAATTGTTTTTGACCCTCTCCTTTTTCCTGTCGTTCCTTATAACCTTCTTTATAAAAATATCGCGAAGAATCGGGTGTATGAATTTCATCAATTAAAACAATCTTTCCATCTTTGGTTTTCCCAAATTCATATTTGGTATCCACTAAAATTAGTCCTTGTTTTTGAGCAATTTCTGTACCTCTATTGAATAATTTACGAGTATAATCTTCTAATATCAAATAATCTTCAATAGAAACTATTCCTTTAGAAATAATATCTTCACGAGAAATATCTTCATCATGAGCTCCATTATCTGCTTTTGTTGACGGTGTTATAATAGGCTGGGGGAATTTATCATTTTCATTCATCCCGTCAGGCATAGAAACTTCGCACAACAATCGTTTTCCAGCTTTATATTCTCGTGCGGCATGACCTGAAAGATAACCACGAATAACCATTTCAACTTTAAAGGGTTTGCATAAATGACCGATTGCAACATTTGGATCAGGAATATTAACAATCCAATTAGGCACAATATCAGCAGTTGCCTCCAACATTTTTGATGCAATTTGATTAAGTATTTGTCCTTTAAAAGGAATCTGTCTGGGCATGATAACATCAAATGCTGATAACCTATCACTTGCAATCATTACCAACAATTCATCATTTATGTTATACACTTCTCTAACCTTTCCCTTATATAATGATCTTTGATTTGGAAAATTAAAATTGGTGTCATTTATAGTATTCATCAGTTTCTTTTATTTGTGGCATTATTTAAAATTGCGTCTTTATTTTAATTTAAATTTCACCATATTGGAGAAATGCTTTATTCTGACTCAATATTTTTATAGGCTTTAATAATTTTTTTCACAAGTCTATGCCTTATAACATCTTTTTCATCCATAAGTACAGTTGCTATTCCTTCAATATCCTTTAAAGTTAACAATACTTCTTTTAGTCCTGATATTTGTTTTCTTGGTAAATCAATTTGACTTGGATCTCCTGTAATTATAAATTTTGAGTGTTTTCCCATTCTGGTCAAGAACATTTTCATTTGACTATGGGTTGTATTTTGAGCTTCATCTAAAATAACGAATGAACCATCTAAAGTTCTTCCTCTCATAAATGCAAGTGGCGCAATTTGGATTATTCCTTTTTCAATATAAGATTCTAATTTTTCATAAGGAATCATATCTCTTAAGGCATCATACAATGGCTGCATGTAAGGATCCAGCTTCTCTTTTAGATCTCCGGGTAAAAACCCCAAATTTTCACCTGATTCTACTGCAGGTCTTGTCAAGACAATTCTTCTTACTTCTTTTTCTCTTAAGGCCTTAACTGCCAACGCAACTGCGGTATATGTTTTACCCGTTCCTGCCGGACCAATGGCAAACAGCATATCAATTTGCTGTATTAATTCAACCATTTTTTGCTGGTTTTCTGATTGTGCTTTGATCAACCTCCCATTTACACCATGAACCAATACATTAATAGTTTTTTTTGGGCTTTTATCTTCATAATCACTAACCATTAACCTCTCAATACTATTTTCGTCTAATTTATTATATCGATTGAAGTAATTTACAAGAGTTTCAAATCGCTTTTCAAAATCATTCAAGATATTAGGTTCTCCAAAAATTTTAATTTTATTCCCTCGGGCTACAATTTTTAATTTGGGAAAATATTTTTTTATTAATTCGATGTTGCGATTATGAGTTCCAAAAAAATCATTTGGAGCTATATCTTTTAATTCAATTATTCTTTCGTTCAATAGTAAAATATTTAGTTTAAAAATTAAGCTTTAAGTGCTTTTTTAATATTTTTATTTGATTAGATTTGTACTACAAAAATAATATATTTAAAAGCAATTAAGCAAAAGTAAATTTTAAATATTCTTTAATATCAATTATTTTGTAATTTAAAATGGAAAACCTTTAATATTATATGCCAATAATTACTTTAACAACCGATTTTGGTACTAAAGATCACTTTGTTGCTGCTGTAAAAGGTGCTATTTATAAGGAATTAAGAGAAGCCAACATTGTTGATATATCTCATCAAATCACACCTTTTAATATTACTGAATCTGCCTATATTCTCAAAAACGCATATCAAAATTTTCCTGAAGGTACCATTCACATTATTGGAGTTGATTCTGAAATCAGTATAGAAAATATACCTATTGTTATTCAACTTGAAGGTCAGTATTTTATATGCTGTAATAATGGTATACTGTCAATGATTACCAATGAGATAAATCCAGAAAAAATAGTAGAAATTACTATTCAAAACACCAATGAAAATAAATTTGCAATTTTAGATGTTTTTGTAAAAGTTGCTTGCCATATAGCAAGAGGTGGTATGTTAGAGGTTATTGGGAAAAAAATTGAGGCAATCAAAAAGTTGATTGAAATTCAACCTCTAATTAAATCTGAACAAAATCAGATAGTTGGCAGTATTATATACATTGATAATTTTGGAAATGTGATCAGTAATATTTCACAAAGCATATTTAATAGTATTGGCAAAGGACGTGATTTTGAAATAATTGCAAGAAGTTATAAATTCACAAAAATATATAAGAAATACAATGATATAGTTGATTTTACCGTACCTAAAGAAAAAAGACAGGATGATGGTAAAAGATTAGCTATATTCAATGCAGCAAATTTTTTAGAAATTTCAATGTATCGCAGTAATTTAAAAACAGTTGGTGGTGCTTCAAGTTTATTGGGATTAAATTATCGTGATAACATAACAGTAAGATTTTTAAAAGATAGCAATGATTAATGAAGGAAAAAAATTATTAAAATTTAAATATAAAACCCTTTTACTTAAAATATGATTGTACGAATTGTTAAAATGAGTTTTAAGGAAAATAAAGTAAATGATTTTTTAGCAAATTTTAATCAAGTCAAAAATAAAATAAGAGATTTTGATGGTTGCCAGTTTTTGGAATTATATCAGGATAAAAAAAATAAAAATATTTTTTTTACCTATAGTTACTGGAATTCGGAACAAGATTTAAGCAATTATAGAAACTCCAGATTATTTATTGATGTTTGGGCATTAACTAAAACTTATTTCAATGCCAAACCGGAAGCCTGGAGTGTGGACAAAATTGTGAGCTTAAAGTAAAACTAGTTATGATTTAATGCTTTGAAATATATTTACTAAAAGGTACCAAATATTATTACATATCCAAAATAGAAAAAGATGTTTGCAATATTAAAGAAAGAATTAAATCTATTTTTTGTCTCACCAATTGGATATTTGGTGATAGCAGTATTTTTATTGGTAAATGGATTATTTTTATGGGTTTTTAAAAGCGAATTTAATATTTTAAATACTGGATTTGCCGACCTAAATAACTTCTTTTTTATAACACCTTGGTTTTTTATTTTATTCATTCCGGCAATAACTATGCGTAGTTTTTCTGATGAAATTCGAATGGGTACCATAGAAATAATTAAGACAAAACCGATTACTAATTGGCAAATAATAATTGGTAAATATTTGGGTTCATTTATTTTAATTTTATTAGCTATTATTCCGACATTAACTTATGTATATACTATTATTCAATTAACAAGTCTTGATGGGAAAATAGATTTTGGAAGTATAATAGGCTCCTATTTGGGTTTATTATTTTTAACAAGCGGATTTACAGCTATAGGATTATTTACTTCAACACTATCCAACAATCAAATTGTAGCTTTTATCTTAGGCGTAGCCATTTCGTTTTTTATGTTTTATGGATTTGAAGCAATAGCCGAACTTATAATCACTCAAAATTTTAATATTGAGAATATAGGAATGGCCTCCCATTATAAAAGTATAAGCAGAGGTGTAATCGATACCAAAGACTTGTTATATTTCTTAAGTATAACATTTTTCTTTTTATTTTTAACTAAAATTAAATTTGATCAACAATAAATTCTATCTGTGCAAATTGCTCTATGAATACAAATAAATCATATATTAAAATCCTATTAGTTCTAATTATATTAGTTCTACTAAATATATTGGGAAATTCATTTTATAAGCGATTTGACCTAACAAAAGACAAAAAATATACTTTATCACAAGAAACAATTAAAATTATAGATAAAATTGATCATCCAATTGTTATAAAAGTTTATTTACAAGGCGATTTTCCTGCAGAATTTAAAAGAATTCAAATTGAAACAAATCAATTTTTAGAAGAATTAAAATCGATAAATCACAATGTAACATATCGATTTATCAATCCACTTGGCAATTCTAAAGAATTGATCAAAAAAGGCTTACAACCAAGTAGATTAACGGTTCAAGAAGATGGAAAAGTTTCTGAAGCCGTAATTTTTCCATGGGCTATTATAAGCTATAACGGAAAATTTGAAAATGTTTCCTTATTGAACAATTCCTTTGCTAAGAATCAAGAGGAACAATTACAGAGATCAATTGAAAATTTAGAATATGAATTTACAAATGCTTTTCATAAAATTACATCCGAAAAAATCAAAAAAATTGCCATATTAAAGGGTAACGGAGAATTAGAGGATATTTATTTATATAGTTTTTTAAAAAAATTAGGTGAATATTACAATCTTGCTGAATTCACCTTAGATTCAGTCAATACTAATCCGGAAAGAACATTGTCTGAATTAGCAATTTACGACCTTTCCATAATTGCAAAACCTACACAAGCTTTTACAGAAGAAGAAAAATTCACATTAGACCAATACATTATTAACGGCGGTAAAACATTATGGCTCATTGACAATGTTTCGGCTGAAATGGACAGCTTAATGCTTAATGGAAAATCATTGGCATATAATCGCGATTTGAATTTAACCGATTTACTATTTAATTATGGAGTAAGAATAAATTATAATATTACTAAAGATTTGTATAGTTCAACTATAAGATTGGCTTCGGGAAATACTGGAAATCAAACGCAATACCAAGATTTTTTATGGAATTATTTCCCATTGATCCTTGCTAATAATAAAAATCCTATTAGCACTAATTTAGACCCCATTCTGCTTAAGTTTCCTAGTAGTATGGACACATTACAAAATAATATTGCCAAAACTGTATTATTGCATAGTTCACCCTTTGCTAAGGTTATCGGTACACCAACAAATATATCATTAGATGAAATTGCCATCAAACCAAATAATAATGATTTTATCGATTCTAACAGCATTTTTGCTGTTTTATTAGAAGGAAAATTCCAGTCAGCCTATTCAATCAGAATAAAGCCTTATGATTTGATAAAATTCAAACAAAATGGAATAAAAAATAAAATGATTATAGTTAGTGATGGTGATATTATTGCCAATGAGGTTTTAAGAGGTGAACCTTTACCTTTAGACAAAGACAAATGGACGGGTCAACCTTTTGGTAATTTAGATTTCTTACTCAACGCAGTGCATTATTTATTAGATGATTCGGGGATTATTAAGCTTCGGTCTAAAAAATTACAGATACCCTTTTTAAATAAAGAAAAAGCTTTTCAAGAAAGGATTTATTGGCAATTGTTCAATTTGATTTTACCTTTAATTATACTCGGTTTCTTCGGGTTTATTTATAATTATTTACGGAAAAGAAAATATTCATAAAATAGATATTTTGATAATTCTAACCATACTATGATTCTTTTCAGTTCTTAAATTTTTGTTAAAATGTTAGGGATACCTCAGGTATTTCCATAATTGATGTAATTTTAACCTTTATTAATTAAAACTAAAAACTATGCAATTTAAACTAATTACACTTTTATTTGTACTAACTTCATTAACTTTTCAAGCACAAATAAAAACGCCTCAACCGAGCCCAACCACGAAAGTTGAACAAAAAGTTGGATTAACCGATGTTACATTAGATTATTCGCGACCTTCAATTCGTGGCAGAACTATTTATGGTGATTTAGTGCCTTTCAATAAAATTTGGAGAACTGGTGCAAACCAACGAACTAAAATTAATTTTAGTACTGATGTTACCCTAAATGGAAAAGAATTAAAAACAGGTACCTATGCCATTTTCACCATTCCAAATAAAGATTCATGGGAAATTATATTATATACTGACAGTAGTGGCGGTGGAGCTCCTAGAGAATTAGATGAAAGTAAAGTCGCACTGAGATTTACATCAAATACACAAGCTATGCCATATAGCATGGAAACTTTTACTATGGGATTTGGAGATTTAGCTGATGGAAAATCAGGTATGCTTAATATAATGTGGGAAAAAACTAAGGTTGGAATCAAAATTGAAGTACCTACTGATGAAATTGCCATGAAAAGTATTAAAAAAGTATTGGCTGGACCATCAGCCAATGATTATTTTGGAGCGGCAAGTTATTATAGTGCAACAGGCAAAGATTCTAAAAAAGCATTAGAATGGGTAAATAAAGCCGTAGAAATGAATCCAGAAGCATTTTGGATGACTCGTCAAAAATCGTTGATTCAAGCAAAATTAGGCGATAAAAAAGGAGCTATTGCTACGGCAAATATATCGTTAGAAGTGGCCAAAAAAGCTGGGAATGATGATTATGTTAAAATGAATAAAGAATCTATTGCTGAGTGGAGCAAATAAACAATCTATGATTATTGAATTAAGAGTTAAGAATCAAATGATATCTTGATTCTTAACTCTTAATTCTTTATTTATTCATAATTCAAAAATGTACAAAACATGAAAGCAATTAAATTATTATTAGTATTCTTTTTTGTGACAACTATTAGTTGTGCTCAGGAAAGCCCACGACAAGTAGCTGAAGGAAATATTAACAAAGTAAATATTTCTATTGATTATGGTGCTCCCAGCGTAAAAGGAAGAACTGTTTGGGGAGGATTAGAACAATACGGTAAGGTTTGGAGAGCCGGTGCCAACGAAAATACAACCATTTCTTTTGACAAGGATGTAAAAATATCGGGTAAAAAATTAACTGCTGGTAAATATGGATTCTTTATCATTCCAGTTGAAAATGGAGATTGGACAGTTATCTTTAATAAGAAAAATGATAGCTGGGGTGCCTTTTCATATAATCAGGAAGAAGATGCTTTAAGAGTTAATGTTAAACCTGAATTTGTTAATGACACACAAGAACAATTAAAATATTCTATTGAAGGAAAAGTAATAAATTTTGCCTGGGAAAAAGCACGATTAAGTATTCCTGTAAAATAATTATTTTCTATCATAAAACCCTCAACTAAAAAATAATTGAGGGTTTTTTATGACTAGTCATTTATCATTTAAAATAGCAGTAATTAAGGTTATATCCCTCAAATTTTATATTCATAATTATTAATAATTGAGAGATTATCTAGTTACTATATTAAAGTTCAACTTCTAATTTCGGATTACCTGAAAATTTCTGTAATAAAAAAGCAATGGCCATTACTATAAAACAGCCCAATAAATTCAACCATAAATAGGGTAAAAAATCCATAAAATAAACACTAATTATAATAATCTGAGTAACTATAGCTGCTTTAAAAACAGCATTTCCTTTAACTGATTTTATAAAAAATGCCAATAAGAAAATACCCAAGATATTACCATAAAATATAGATCCTATTATATTTACCAATTGGATCAAATTATCAAATAAGTTGGCTACACTTGCTACCAGTATCGCAAGTATTCCCCAACCTAGAGTAAACCATTTTGTAGCCAATACATAATGCTTGTCGTTTTTAACCGTTTTTTCATTTCTTTTATAAAGGTCCATTGTAGTTGTTGAAGCCAGAGCATTTAATTCTGAAGCGGTGGACGACATTGCTGCAGATAATATTACGGCCAACAATAAACCTATTAAGCCACGTGGTAAATTATTCAATATAAAGTGAATAAAAACATAATCTTTATCATTTGTTTCTTGAGTATCATCAGCTTTTAAAATAATTTCTTTGGCTTTTTCCCGATTAACTTTTTCGGCTTTATTTAATTCTTTAATTTGTCTTTTTACTATTTCATCATCTACATCTTCTGCATATTCAAACTGAGCAATTTTTTTCTTTTCTTCAATTTCCTTATGTGTTTTTTCCAGATTTAGATATTCATTTGCAAATTCAGAATTTTTTACTGCACTAGTGGCAGCCGGATTAAAATTTAAAGGCGAAGAGTTGAATTGATAAAAAACAAAAACCATTACACCAACCAATAAAATAAAAAACTGCATTGGCACCTTTAAAAAACCATTAAATAATAGCCCTAACTGACTCTCACGAATCGATTTACCTGATAAGTACCTTTGTACCTGCGACTGATCAGTTCCGAAATAAGATAGCATCAGGAAAGTTCCTCCTAAAAATCCTGTCCAAATTGTATATCTGTTACTCAGGTCAAAAGAAAAATCCAGAACTTCCATTTTACCACTGGCTCCGGCAATTTTTAAGGCTTTACTAAACGAAATATCCTGAGGTAAATAACTAATGATAATGAAAAAAGCTGCAAACATCCCTATAAAAATGATTGCCATTTGCTGCTTTTGAGTAACACTAACCGCTTTAGTACCTCCACTTACCGTGTAAATAATAACCAATACTCCTATTATAATATTCAGCGTTAATAAATTCCATCCTAATACGGCTGATAAAATAATGGCCGGTGCAAAAATAGTAATTCCTGCCGCCAATCCTCTTTGAACTAAAAATAAAATTGCTGCTAAAGTTCTGGTTTTAAGGTCAAATCTGGTTTCCAAATACTCATAAGCCGTAAATACTTTTAATTTATGATAAATAGGTATAAAGACCAAGCAAATTATTATCATTGCCAATGGTAAGCCAAAATAAAATTGAACAAAGCCCATACCACTGTGAAAGGCTTGTCCAGGAGTTGATAAAAAAGTAATAGCACTAGCTTGTGTTGCCATGACTGACAATCCAATTGTCCACCATTTAGCCTCATTACCTCCCTTTATAAAATCGTCTACATTCTTACTTCCTCTGGTTTTCCAAGATCCATAAGCAACGATAAAAATTAAGGTTCCTAAAAGAATAATCCAATCAATATTTGCCATAAATCAAGAATATATTTGCATTAAAATATAAAAAATAAGTATGTAAACAATATTCAAAATTATCACAAGGCTATATTCCTTTTTCCATTTTGAAGTAACTATTTTATCTTGATCTTCCATATATCCAATTATTTTTTGACTTCCTGTTCAAAATCATTTTTTCCAATAGAAATCATATTAGTCAATAATTTGTATGCCCCGGGAACACCTGCCGGTAATTCTCTAAAAAATGATAAACCCGTATAAATATAATATCCTTCCCCATATTTAGCAACTAATAAACTTCCATCTTTAGGTGATTCTCCATTTTCAGTAAAAGATAAAACAGGAGTGAATTCTTTGGACCATTTATCAGGAAAATACAAACCCCTCTCCTGTACCCAACCATCAAAATCCTTTTGTGTAATTTTATTGGGGTAATTCATAATTTCATGATTTGGTGCCAAAAATTTCACCGGAGCCCTCTCATCAGTAATCCTATCACGTGATAATTGTAAATCATATGGCGCTAAATTTTCTTTAACTAATAATCTGTGATTGGTATTGTATTGAACAATTATATTGCCACCATTTTTTACATATTCTAATAATACTGCTTGTTTCAGTTTTAGTTCTTCAACAGTATTGTAGGCTCTAATTCCTAAAATAATCGCATCAAATTTGCTTAAAGAATTCTGCGTAATGTTTTTTGGATCAATTATGGTAACCTTGTATCCTATTTGCTTCAAATATTTAGGTACTTGATCACCGGCTCCTTTAATGTATCCAATCGAACTCCCGTTTTTTACAAGATTTAAACGTACAACTTTAGCTTCTGCCGGCAATAAGATCGTTTGCTTCGGAATATGATCATAATTAATTTCAACCAATGAATTAGTAAACGTTTTCCCTTCAATTTGAATGGATGACCTGACAAAACCTTCACTTTGATCCGGAGTAGGTGAAACTGTGAAAATCACAGTTCTTTCATCCCCCTTTTTTAAGTATTTCGAAGGCTATACTTTTAGGCATTACATTCCAATTTTCAGGAACATCTAACTTAGCGATTCCTTGAATATTATTTTTTTGAGCTTTAATTTTAACCGGAATTTCTTTTGATGTTCTTTCATTAAAAATTATTACATCTGAAGCTATACTCGATGAAACTACGGGAACTATTTCAAATGGTTGATAAACCTCACCTTTAACAGGATCGTTATATTTAAAAATTATATCCTTTTTGTATTCAATAATCGTATTATCGATATCTATCCTGAAATTAATTTTAAATTTTCGTAAGGTTTCCGGCTCACCTATTAATGCTTTATTTTCAACCTTGTACATACCTAAACTTCCCTGGTCAATTAGCCAATAAGGTGTTGTATAGTTTAATTTATTTGAAATACTTACCTCTTCCGTTAAATTATACCGATCATTATTTTCTAAATTCTGGTTAATAGTTATATTTTTATTTTGAGGAAAAATATCAACTCCTGCCAATACAATATTTAGATCACTTCTGTTGATAGCTTCAATATTTACCTCAATTTTCTCATTAATTGTTGCATAGGGCAGATTTGCTCTCCCTTCCAAATATAATCCAGCACAAGCGGCAATAATCTCTTTAATTTGATTCAATTTAAAACTTCTCCAGTATTCATTTTCTAAGTTGTTGATTAATTTGTACGCTTTTATCAAGTTACCAATACTTTTTTCAGGATATTTAAAATCATACTCCCTTTCAGCAAGATCTAAAATTCTTTTAATTTCAGCACCTCCTTTAACTCTTTTCCAGGTTGTATCAATACCTTCAAATAAATTTATTGTGTTCTTTGGCATTTCTCCCTTCAGCAATTGAATATATTCCTTTTGATCACCACGAGATCCGGTACTTCCAAAACCCTGTGATTTATGCATGCTTCTACTTAGTGATGCTATTTCGGTATTAGATAATCCACTGGAAGGAAAATAAACTCCCGTGTTTACCGCTATCATCTTAGATTTATCAGCCTTATCAAAATTCTCTTTACTTCCGTAAAACCACCAAGATGTATTAAAAAATAAGCGATGTGATTTCCATGGTTCAAAATCATTTACTTTATAGTTTTTATCCGCCGCTAAATCAAATGCTTCTGTACTCAATATAGCTGAAGATGTATGATGCCCATGTGTTTTACCAGCTGATTCAACATTAAACCTGTTAATAATAATATCGGGCTGAAAATTTCTGATCACCTTAACTACATCGTTTAAAACTTCCTTTTTATTCCAAATCTGTAAAGTTTCATTCGGGTGTTTTGAATATCCAAAATCATTGGCACGAGTAAAGAACTGCTCACCGCCATCAATTTCTCTGGCTTGTAATAATTCATTGGTTCTAATAACTCCGAGTAATTCTCTAATTTCGGGACCGATCAAATTTTGACCTCCATCACCTCTTGTTATCGATAAATAAGCTGTTCTGGCGTGAACATGATTCGAAAAATAGGAAATCAATCTGGTATTTTCATCATCTGGATGTGCAGCTAAATATAACACCGACCCTAAAAAATTTAATTTTTTAATTGACTGATGAATCTCATTGGAATTAAGTTTTTTTGGCACTTGAGATAGTACCATTTGGGAAGAAAAAATAAAACTTAAAATGAAAAATACTATTCTGTTCATATATCATTTATGTTTGTAACTTGACAAATCTAAAGAATTAAAGCTTTAGTTCGCCTGAATTAAGAAAATCTTAACATTTAAATCTGAAATAAAAATTTCTTGAAAGCAACTTTCTCCGAGGCAGAATCATAGGAATATTTCGCTGTTTTCATTTTGACCCTGACTCTGGGTCAAAAACCAAAAATTTTATTTATATCCCCTTTTCGGGGATGACATTTCAGCGGTTACCTAGAGGCAAAGCCTCGAGGAATTCTTTTTGATTAAATTCTAATTAAATTTATTTTTTGCGTTAAGTTTAAAATAATATATTTGTATACTTATACTGACAATTTAATATCATTAAATTGATATCAATAAATTACAAAATATAAACGGATGAAATTTATAGTATCTAGTTCTCAATTACTAAAACAATTACAAATATTAGGTGGTGTTATTAATACCAACAATACCTTGCCAATTCTCGATAATTTTTTATTTGAATTGAGTGATAATCTGTTAAAAATATCTGCTTCAGATTTGGAAACAACAATGAGTACTTCCTTAGAAGTTGAATCTGATGAAAATGGATCAATCGCGGTTCCTGCAAGATTATTGTTAGATATATTGAAAACCTTTCCGGAACAACCATTAACTTTTAAAATAGAAGATAATAATACAATTGAAATTAGTTCAGACAGTGGTAAATATGCCCTGGCTTACGCGGATGGTGAAGAATTTCCAAAAGCAGTAGAATTGGAATCGCCGAGTACTACAACTCTTACGGGAAATATTTTATCCACGGCAATTTCTAAAACAATATTTGCATCTGGCAATGATGATCTACGTCCGGTAATGAGCGGTGTGTTTTTTCAATTTAGTCAGGAAAATCTAATTTTTGTGGCTACAGATGCTCATAAATTGGTAAAATACATCAGAAGCGATGTCCATGCCAATGAAGTAGCTGAGTTCATCATGCCAAAAAAACCTTTAACCCTTCTTAAAAATATTCTATCCGGGAGTGACAATGATGTAATTATAGAGTATAATGATACCAATGCAAAATTTACTTTTGGCAATAGTATTTTAATTTGTAGGTTAATTGATGGTAAATATCCTAATTATGAAGCTGTAATTCCGAAAGAAAATCCAAATAAACTAACTTTAGAAAGAAACTCGTTTTATAATTCTGTACGGCGTGTATCCATATTCTCCAGTAAAACAACGCATCAAATTCGATTAAAAATGGCTGGAACCGAATTGAAAATTTCAGCCGAGGACCTGGATTTCTCCAATAAAGCAGATGAAAGGTTGCAATGTAGTTATGAAGGGGATGATATGCAAATTGGCTTTAATTCCCGATTTTTGCTTGAAATGCTTAATCATTTAAATTCAAATGAAATCCTACTGGAAATGTCATTGCCTAACAGAGCAGGTATACTAACTCCTATTGACGGTTTGGAAGAAGGTGAAGAGATTACCATGCTGGTGATGCCAGTAATGTTGAGTAATTAGCATTTTATTTGATACTTACTTATATAATAAAATGAAACCATGGCTTGATCGTCATGGTTTTTTTTGTTATTATTCAGAGGGTTTTGAATGAATAAATAATTATATTACTATACAACTTAAAATTTATACTATATGAAAACTTCGAGAATATTAATTTTTGGCTATTTGATTTTCACTTCACTAATTGGGTTTTCACAACCGAAGGAAGCAATTGAAAACTGGAAAGGGAAAACCGTGCTTTTGATCGGGGCTCATCCTGATGATGACCATCAGTCACATGGGACATTAGCTATGTTAAACAAGAATGGCAATGAGATATATATCCTGATTATGACTACCGGGAATGTGGGAACAAAGGATCCAAAACTGGGAAAAAATGACCTTGCAAAGATTAGACGTATCGAACAGCTAGATGCAATGAAACAGATTGGTTTATCTGAAGACCGGTATTTTAATTTGGGTTATGATGATGGTAGGCTCGAATTTGCAAATAAAGAAGAAGTTATCGGTAAATTGGTGTATTATATAAGAAAGCTAAAACCCGATGTGTTGATGTCTTTTGATCCCGGTTATAATTATCAGGTTTGGCATAAAAGTGATCATCGTGCGGCAGGATATTTAGCTGCTGATGCCGTGAGAGCAGCAGAATGGCCTTTAATGTATGAAGGACAAATCATACAAGACAAAATGGAAGCTCATCTCATTCCTGAGTTCCTTTTTTATGGAGGCAATATCGCAGACAAAAACACTAGCGTAGATATTACTAATTTCGTAGAACAGCGTGTCAACGCGGGCACCAAATATATAAGTCAAT